>Ga0209489_103971_pt1 | contig 28000 bp, 14 predicted proteins | sample SiratrowhiteBW_FD_187527 | JGI IMG/M metagenome (GOLD analysis project Ga0209489, IMG submission 187527) | Root nodule microbial communities of legume samples collected from California, USA - Siratro white BW (SPAdes) (version 2) | ecosystem: Host-associated > Plants > Roots > Nodule | place... | reverse complement strand
TCCCCACACGTAACCGACTCCCGGACCTGAAATCTGGTTTTTGCGAACTTGCCTTATCTTGTTTTTGGTTTTCCATAATTTTCCTTTAATAAATTATGGTGGCGACTCCTCTGTTTTAAAAATGAAATTTTTTTGTTCGCCGTCCCCGTCGTGACCCCGGTTGTGACAATGGTCCTTCGTTTGTTGCTTCCTTTGTGTTTGATATTTCAATTGCGTATGATGATCTTGCTACATTTGAGAGCTTTTGTTGTGTTTGTTGCTTTTATGTGTAGATTTTCAAAGTCGTCATCTAAATTTGACAATCTCCTACACCATGCATCAAGGGAGACTTGGTATTTGTTCAAATTTCTGAGGAGGTTTATCAAGCAGAATAGGATGATTGTAAGAATCATCTCTATGGCTGGGTTTCGCTTGACAAATGTGACAAGACTCTCACACACTTGGATCTTTGTAAGAAACTTGGAACTATTTAGAGCTCTTTGTTTGCATGAAAGGTCATGCCTTTGAGCAAAGGGTTTTATGAGTTTGAGTTCTCCTATCTTAAAGACATGTGTCATGTGTTGGTTGTGAGTTCATGAAATTTATCTCCAGTTCTTCTATGTACTTTTTCTTGGACCAATGAATTTGTTCTAACATCCATGAAACTGACCAAGACTCAACGTTGGATTTGCATTCATGGCATACAAATGGAGTACTAGCAACTGAAGACTATACTTTTTATTGCGAGAGGAATTAATACTTCTCTTGCGTTAGATGATTGTACTATAAGTAAAATCCATGACTTCCATGTTTGTGTTCTTGTTGATGTGGATATCCTTTCTTCTCTATCGCAACAGTGTTTGGGGGAGCGTTCAAATTTTGCCTTTGTTACTGATGTTGAGTATGAGCGTCTTCCAACTTTTTAATTTCATTATAAAATGATTGGTCATATGTTATTTGATTGCAAGCGATATCCTCAAGGCGATATGTCTAATTAACCATTGAAGCATAAACAACGTTATTCGCCTAAGTCCACCTTGGACACCTGAGAGAAAAATGTGAATCTACATAATGAGACGGTTAATGGTGTTAATGACCTGAAACCATCTTCTCCAGGAGGTGTTGTGGTTGCTCTTATTTATTCTTATCATGAAGACAATTTAGAAGGAATGTCAAGTATTGTTGATGATTCTCAACAGAATGTTGAGCAGATACAACATGTTTCATCTAAGCGTGACCTGACTAACTTGTTTGATTTTCCTCTTTCAAATTATTTTTCTAATTGCCTATTTTAGAGGACAATTTGTCTTAGGAGAATGAAAATATGAATGTTGTGGTCTCTAATCCCGCTTTGGTTGCTCCTTCTTGAGCTTTACTTGCTATTATCTATTGCTTCTAAAAAGAACTCTTTGCAAATTAAGAGTGTGTTAATTTGTAGGACGTTAATAGTAAGGTTTTAAAAAGAGTAGAGTTTGATCTCTAAGCGATAGGCAGAAATGGTCTTGGAGGAAGAGACATCTAAATCTGAATTTGATGGTCATGATGATATGGTCCAAACAACTTGTAAGCCTAGTAGGCCACCCAAAAATGTTTTTAAAATTGCTGAAAAAAACCCTAAAGCAAACAATTCCAAGAGAAAGGGATGAGGGTCAAGACTCTCTATTGGAATATTACAAACTTAACAAATCCAAACTCTCAAAAATACAAACTTAACAAATCCAAACTCTCAAAAATATGTTGGAAAATACTTTTTCACGTTATGACAATTTTAGATTTAAAAATCTATAATGATTCCTAACATAATGATTCTTAACACAATCTTTCACTAAAAGAAAAATTAGGATTAAACCTAACCTCTTTAAAATACATATTAGGTTAAAGCCGATTTTGATAACTATTTATATTTCTATTTCAATAGCATCTCATGTATAATAAGTTTATATTTTAAAATTTTAAAAACTATTATATTTTAATAAAAATATAATTCTATACTTTAAATATTTTGACTATATTTATATTTATTAATTAAAATGAGTTTTTTTAATAATGTCAAATAATATATATTTTTAAAAATATATATATATATATATATATATATATATATATATTTCATAAAAGATAAATACACAATAATATTTCTTTTATATATTTCAATATTTAAATCTCACTAATGCATGACCAAATTTTCAAAAGTTATACAAAGATAAGCATCATCATTTTTACGTTACCCTTATCTTCTGGAAAGCTAATAGAAAGAAATGAAAAATAAAAGTATTAAATGATCTCCAAAAATTGTCTAAGATCTAGATGCCTAAAACATTAGGTATCAAGGACTATAAATAAAGAAAATAATTGTGATCTTATGCTTCGAACAAGTTAGAACAAGGCCCGTGAGCCCTAGGGAATGCTGAATAATACATAAATTCATATATTACTCTTCCTTTTCTCAATATTTCTTATCACAAGCAGTGTGTCAGCACGAGTGTTCTGAAACCCACAAACTGAAATTTCATAAAATCTTATATTTTATGGACTTTTTCCTTTTCTGAGGCATGTTGTAATATTTTTTTTCTTAGCTTATCATATTTGTCCTACAAGAGAAAGTCGGTTAATATTTTCTTTTGCATATTCATAAAATGGGTGTCCTTTTTATTTATAAAAGTGGATAAATTATGTATATTTCGTCTAAAGAAATCTTATTATGATGGAAATAATATAAAAAATTAATTTTAATTATAGTTTTATTCACACAGCACGATTTTAGTAAAAAATATATAATGAAAATCATGTGATGACACAATTTTAGTACAAATAATAATTTTTCACAATTATAAAAAAAGATTGTATTTCAATAGTATTCTAACTTAAAATAATAAATAAAAAAAATTATGAAAAAATAATAAATTTGATCATAGGTCATAGTAAAAGATCCAAAGTCATTAAAATTACATCATAATAATATTCAACCCTAACCAATAAACAAATAATTTTATAAAGAAGCAACAAATTTCAACATATATAATTCCTTAAAATAATTATACCATAATGATGCTTTAATTGCATTTAACCCACACAAATGAAAAACTTTATAACATTAAATTCCAAAATAATTCAAAAGAATATAATTTTTTCTTTTTTAATTTTGATGGCTACTGATAACACAATTTTCATTTTACCTTTTTTTTATTAAAATCGTGTTATATATACACAATTTTAATTAAAATTTTAAAAATTCTTAAATCTCCTATTTATACCATTCTTTTAAATAAAATTGTACCACTTAAGCATGATTTATCTATTTTTATCAATAAAAAACACCCACATTTTAAAAATGTATTTAAACCATAAAGTCATTATATATTAAATATATTTATTACATTTCTATCTAATTTCTGGATAAGTTATATCAGTTTCTTTAAGTACTATCTTTCTCTAACTTTCTTTCACTTTACTACATATGTTAATTTGCAAAAAAAAAAAAATGCTCTTTGCACTTGAGGGTAGATTCCATCACACTTAGATATGCTGAAAAAATTCTGGAAGAACAACATTAATTAATAGCCAAGGATCAATATCATCAGACATATGGGATAGGTTTCATCATTTGGTACCGTATCATTTGTATGCTTATAGATCAAATATAGTCTAATAAGTTGATGGAGTAAAAATATTTAATTATTTATTGATATCAAAATTAAGGGTCTATAATATCTAAATATAATTTATTATTCTTAAACAAAAAGTATGCTTGTATATATATATGTTAAATTTTAGACTTTAATTGTAATATTTATGAAATTACATATTTTGTTCTTGTGAATCTGTGTTTAATTTAATAGCAAGACATATATACCATGAGTTTATTTTATATTTATTATTAAAATAAATGTTTATTAATTAAAATGAGTTGTAATAGTATCCAACAATATATATTATTAATAATAAATGCTTTAATATATCTTTTATATCAGAAAATAAATATACAAACTGTCTTTGCTTTATATATTTAAAAATTTAAACCTCACAAAATGAGAAAGGCGTAACTAAATTCCCAGGCTAAACATAATCAACTTAGTTCACCAAAGTAGTATACTAGAAAAAACAATAACAAGTAGGTCCAAATATTGACATGCTCACATTGCATTGTCTCACTAGAAAGATCCTATATATTTTTTTCATTTAATTGGTCAGGCAAAAATGTTTTGGCAATTTCATAATCACCTTGATTCCATTTCTAGTAAGACAAGAAGTAATGGTAATCCAGGTACAATCCAGTGCATCCCCTATGCATGGAGTTGTACCCATACCTCCATGGACATCAATGAAAGTATGTCTTGGTCTTGGATGTGGAACAACTTGTGTTAAAGATGATGGGACAAATTGTGTAGAAGGAGGTGGAACATATTGTAGGGCTAGATGTGCCACACCTTGTTTCTTTTGTGGGGTATATTATGTTATGTAGTTGTGATATTTTGCTTGGTTAGAGGTGGAATACTTCACTTTGGTGGGACAATATATTGAATCATGCTATAACATGGATTCATTGTTGTGTCATTACTTTATGGAGCATCCTAATAATAGAACCTAAAACAAAATAAAAATACAAAATTTTCCTTTGTTATTTGATTCTCAGGTTGTGGAGTTGACATTACTTGTATCTTGTTTGCTGGTTTAACTGATCTACTTTTGTGTTTAACCTATTGTATTTGGAGCTTTCAATTTGCTTTAATTTACATTTCAATTTCCAAGGATTCCAAAAGAAAAGATTGGAACTCCTTCTCTGTTTTTACCCAAGTCAATTATATATGGTCTTATAATGATTAGCCAACTACATGAATCTGTGTTTTTGCTCTACTATTACTCTTCAATTGTCACAGCTACGGATGATATGTTTCATGAGCCAATTGAAACTTTTACATCGTAAAAAGATTTATAAACAAAATCCTTTGTGCAAAAAGGAAGGAAACAAGAAAGACGGTTGAATTGGGTACTTTTTTTTGTTTCTTTACACACTTTTTATTAAAAAGAACGCCTTTATTGAGTAAATAATGTATGGAGTATGTACGTGTGTCGAATAATAGGTTTGCAAACTGAATTTGGAAATTTGGTGAAAAGAGTAAAACTCAGGTATTTGTACTCTTGTTCCCTCTATAAACTTAATTCAACAGTGGTCTTAATTATATATTAAAAATATTAAGGAGATCTTTTATTAGTTTTATGTCAAATTAAAAGTAATTAAATAGTGTTAAATAATTGAGACTCATATATCTTAAAAGTTATGAGATCTTTAATGTGTATTGATTAAAGAGAGTAATTTTATTTTTCTAATAGATAATCAAATATTAAAGGATAATTTCATTTATTCATGAATAAGTTAAATCTTGAAATCATACTAACCTTTTTTTATGTTGTAAAACATTCTATATTACCACTAAGAAACACAAAGATTATTAAAAAGTTCTCTCAAGAGAATATGTGTTAATATAGAAGGCCAACCCATTAGGCTATTTCATAATTATAAATTTTGGTAAGCTCTCACTTTTAGTTCTAATGGTCAATATGATAGATTGATGATTAGTGTGTGTCCGCGCGTATGCATGTGTCTATGTGTATATGTGTATGCATCTTCTTCAAATACATCCATGAATAGTGAAAAAGAAGTAAATTTATGTTTTTTTATTGATTAAATTTCAAAAACAAATAATGTAAGTGATTCTAAATTTTCTAAAAATATAAGTAGAGATAAAAAATTTTATGCTTTCAATGAATGCATGAGAAGCCAAAAGACTATCATTTTAAACAACAGAATAAAGGATGAGAATAGATGGCTATAAAATAGAATTAAATAATTAGAATAAGAGAATACAAATCTTAAAACTAATTTAGAAGGTTTGGAAATGATTTTTAAATTCCCTTGTGATTGTGAAACTCATTTGAAAGGAAATTCTTTTGAGTGTGAATCTTGTGAAAAATTTGGAAGGAAAATTTAAGTTTGTTGAATGTGAAGTTACAATATTGACTATTGGAAAATTTCATTCTTGATTCTCAAAGAGATATTGGTGACACCTTAAATGTTTTGATTATGTGCTTAAACACAATAAGTTGAGAGCTTGAAAAATATAAATTAGCTACATCTAACAGACATTGATATGATCACAAATGCACATGCTTCATTTGACAGACATAAAGCTAATGTCCACCTATTTTGATAAGTTAATTGAAGATTATTCAAATGATAAGTATAGACCAAGACTTCAAGATGACGCACATGAAGAATATTCCAAAACTTAAGTATAGAGAAATAGAGAATGTCTTTTATGTCTATCCTAGAAAGATCTATTCCAAACAACAACGTTCAAAAGTATACATGAGTAAGAGCTAAAGCTACAAGGGCCACCAACCTCTCTAATACAAGTAATTTCAACTCTGGATCAATTTTTTATCTTGTATGGTGTATAATTTTAACCATTGTTTGGTATATAAGATCTGTTATCGAGGAAGTTAAGTACTATTAGTTATCAAAGAGTTGGTGTGAAGAGGAGAAGAGAATTTAATGCTCTATGGCATGCATTTAATACCTTTTCATATAAATGCTCATTAGGAAATAATATGAAATGAAGGAAGATATGTGAAGTGAGTTCAAAGCTACTCAACTACCAGAAGAGGGAATGCGATGACTACTTTTCAAAAGTCTATAAGAAGACATGCTTCAAAGGGAAAAACAAGAAAGTGACCCATTATTTCAAGTGTTAAAACTCTACATAATTTTATTGTGCTATAAAGCTTTATAACAACATTGTTTGTGTTCATTCTCGTCTACTATTAGAGAGAGATTAAACCTTGTATACATCAAAAGATGTTATCATTTCTAGTGAGCTAAAATCAATGATTTGTTGATAGTTCAGACTTTGTAATTGTCTTGAACCAGGACTAACTTGTAAAATAATACTTAGTGGTCAACCATGAGTGGCTTGAGTAAAGAATATTGTGTGCGTAAGCCAAAAGCGACTTGTGTCAAGAGTACTAGGTTATGCCAAGAGTGATTTATGTCAAAAATACTCAGTTGAGCTGGGAGTGGGTAGTGTTAAGAATACTCAGTGTTAGCTAGGAGTGGCTTTATCAAAGAGTACTTATTTGTACTTCACAATAGTATTTCTTAGTGGAACATGATTTGTTGGTCAAAAATTGGATGTAGTCAATGTGATTAGACAAACTAGTATAAAATATTGAGTATCTTTTCTTTTCTTTAGACTCTTACATCGCATGTTATATAATTTTTCTAACTAAATAAAGAAAGAAGGAAAAATTAAAGTAAATCTTGCTAAAATCTTTAAACTCTTTTTCATGTTCACATTTATGTTGTCTGACGACACTTAAATAAATGATGTCAGCAAAAAATTGAAAAATTTTTAAAATTCAATTCAACCATCCCTTTTTATGTTATTTTGTATTTTTTACAATTGGTATCAAAGCTCAGCCTCTAAAGGGTTGAGCACCTGACAACATTAGAGGACTAATGAACATTTAGTCGCATTAGATTTTTAAATAAAACTACGTTTCTCCTTAATTAAATAATTTTTTAATATTCTATTCTTCAAAAAATTAAAGGAATAGGCATTTCAATTTTGAATTATAGAATGTAAATGAAAAGAAAAAAATAAGCAAAGTGCACAATAGATCGTCTAATAAGACAATCGTCTATTGACACTAAAAATGTAAATGATTGAAATGCAAATGACAAAATGCAAACTGGTGGAAAATAAATTGGAATTATCAATTGGAAACTTAAAATATTGAAATGCAAATGACAAATTGCAAAGTAGTGGAAAGTAAATTGGAATTATCAGCTGGAAACATAAATGGAGTTATCAGAAACTAAAATTTTGGATTTATCGAAAACATGAGTTTTTAGTTTTGGATTTCTTTATAGAAAAGGGATTCACTTTTCAAGAGTTATTAAGAAGCTAAGGTTTGAAAAATATTGTTGAAATGCAAGGTAAGTATTATCCTAATCTTGTACGAGTATTCTAATTAAAACTCTTTTGTTTGAAGGGAGTTTTACTTTCTAAGTTAAAAGGGAGTTGAAATGCTCTTTCATGAATACATTTGGACTACCATTGTTGAGCTCAAATTGGACGGTGAACTTGCATCATCATGTTTAGATACTTTCAATAAAATAGTTTATATCTTGCTTGTCTAAGAGACCTATTTACAGTCTAACAAAATGATGTTAGGCACTTTAAGACAGATGACATGAAGATGGATGAGAGGTTGTTAACCTTTGTGATAACATGTGTGTTGGCTTTAAAAGGGGCAATCATGCCCAACTTTTTAAAGATGACACGATGTTCGTCTATGGCTTTAAAAATGGCATCCAATTAAACTAGCATGCAATTATCTCTAGAATTATGCTTAAGGAAAAAAGTTGCCACTTAACCATTTTACTTTTTTTTTCTTTCTAAAGTATTTGAATATTATGGAGTTGATGGTAAAGGAGAATCTACAATAGTCATGCACCCTTATAGCAAAATTTGAGGAATTGCACTCCATAAATGGGGATAGATCAAAAGAAATGATCAATGGGTGTTCTAGCATGAAGGAAATATTCTATTACTAGAAGATCAACCTGAATTAATGTAAGCTGAAGAAAATCCTACACAAGAAAGAGAAGAAAAATCATTCACTCCCTTTGAACAAGATCTACTCATCAAATTAGACAAAGTGAACAACTATTAGGTTAGAAAAGATGAGAAACACAATGGCACCTCAGAGAATGTTCGCTTTGCTCTTGAAAGCGTAAAGAGAAAGCCAAAAAGACTGAATGTTGAGAGTAGTGGTGAATCTAATGATGAATAGTTTCTCTCTTTTCTCGCAATGTATTTCTTTTTAATAATGCTTAAATTATTTTTCTTGTTTTGTTTCATGTTTTTAATTGAATGAATGAATAAATTGGTATTGGCTCAACTTAGTTTTTATGTGTAATTTTGAGTTATACTTTTTGTTTTAATGTGTTAAATCTACATAATCAATTACATCAATTAATGGATTAAAAGGTATAATAACAAATTCAATGTACTATATTTTGAATTGTTTTTAGTTTTATGATAAAAATAATTAATCACTAAAGGCATTAATTGATTATGCTAGAAGATTTGATCTTGGAATCACATTTTTGCTCAAGGATAATCGATTACATGGGATCTTAATAGATTATTCCATAAACAATTATTTTCTGAAATTCATATTTAATCTAGGATAATAGATTGACCAGATTTTCAGTTGATTATTAATGCTCTGATTTGATTTTTAGTCACATTTCTTCTAGCTCATGCTATGTTACGTGATTTTATTGGTTTATCATTTTTATAATGCCTCAAAGGGGGAGACTTATTCATGATGGTTGGAGTATGTACTTAATTTTTTTAAAATGTACTTAGAATTTTTTTTTTAGACTCTTAGTCTTGGCCATTTGCTTTGTTTTAGTTTTTCCTTATACCTTAAATAGGGAGAGCTCACATAATAAGGGGAGCTTTCTTTCTATGTCTTTGTATCTGTGTGATGTGAAGAGTTAAATGAAATTTGTATTGCATCATCTTCAATATATAAGTTTGGACCATGCATCATATGTGGGTCATCATAAAAAAGGGGGAGATTGTTGGTCTTGAAGAATGTCTCAAGCTTTAAGAGAAGATGTTTTGGTGTGATTATTAAAGATAGAGATGTTTTAAATGTTTTACTTTCATTGTTATTGTTGTTCGAGTCCTTCACACAAAGGTATTCACAATGTTATAATTAGCACACAACCATATTAAATTGAGTTAAAAAGAGAATGAGTTTTGAAAAGACAAAAATTGTTTTCAAAAGGTTTTATGAACTTAATAATCAATTATATTTTTGTATAATCAATTAAATTATTCTTGATGAGGTTTAGAGGAAGATATTTGATTATCTCTCTTTTAATCGACTAAAGTAGACAGATGGAAAACTATGTCTCAACAATTTAATCAATTAATATGTGCCATAATCGATTAAACTAGAAAATATTGTAACTGATTTTCAAAAGAATGATTGATTAAATACATTAGTAAGAATTTTTAATTAGTGTTTTTTGAACTTTATAAATAGAGCCTTTGACCCAATGTTTTCATAAGATACACATACGATTAAAAGTAATCTAAACTGAGTTTTTCTAAGCATTTTCTCACTCACATTTATGCTATCGAGATTTGCTAACATCTTAACAAATGTCTCCAAAATCTTGAGGATGAGATGAAACATATCTCCACTTCTGAGTAGTCTGACTTGAGTGAGGAGGATTAGATGGTCCTTTGTTGAACACTATAATTTGTATGATGCTTTATTTGTGTCTAATCATTTTATTGTGTCAATAGATGAAACCTTACCTATTCCTCCTTCACTTGGTTTGCTTATCTTCAAATCTACAAGATCATTTTCAAGATTTGGTAGTCTCTTATCAGTCTGAGAAAGCTCATCAAATCTAACATTTATGATTTCCTTTACTATTAAGGTAAGTGAGTTGTAAACTTTATAGGCCTTTGACCTATCCAAGTAATCAAGAAATATACCTTTGTCAACCTTGGAGTCAAATTTTCCAATTTGATTATTAGTGTTAATGATAAAATGGGCACAACCAAAAACATGAAAATAACCTATGTTGGATTTTTTTTATTCCTCCATAATTTATCATAGGGATTCTTTTCAAGCATAGGTCTTGTAAGTATTTTGTATACAACAAGAAGTGTTCATTGCCTCTATCTAGAAGTGTTTTGGTATGGAGTTTTCACAGAGCATGGTTCTTACCATCTCCTGTAGAGTTTTTGTTCTTTCTTTCTACAATCCCATTTTATTAATGTGTTCTCAGTGAAGATAAATTGTGGTGTATTCCATTAGACTCATAGAACATCTTAAATTCTCCAGTTTCAAACTCAGTCTCATGGTACTTCTAATGTTAAAGATATAATAACTTTGCTCCATCTATACTCTTTTTGCAAAATATTTTGAACACGTGGAAAGACTTACTCTTGTAGGAAAGGAAGAAAACCAATGTGTATCTAGAGTAGTCATCAATAATGACTATACCTCATAGACTCAAGGTTCTTATTAGACCAAACAGATCCATATGCAAAACTTCAAGAGGTCTTGAAGTGGAAACACAATTTTTAGGTTTAAAAGAGCCTTTTAATTGTTTCTCCTTCTAACATGCATCGTAGAGAAGATGAGTTTTCCATTAAAGATTGGGCAAACCTCATACAAGGTTTTCTTTGAAAGTTTTGAAATATATTTTAGATTTAAATGCCCTAGGTTTTTGTGTTATAGTGATCTTTCACCTTCTTCGAAGAGCAAGCAAGTAACTTTTTGCATACTTAGGTCCAATAGATCAATCTTGTAAGGATTGTTCTTTCGTTTGGCTATAAACACAATCTATCCACCATGCAATGAAACTACACAACTCTTCTTTTTAAAGGAGACCATATAACCACTATCATATAATTGACTTATGCTTAATAGATTATATCATATAATTGACTTATGCTTAATAGATTATATTTAAGTCCTTTGACATATAATACATTTTGAATGAATACTAGAGATTATATACCTACAGATCCAATATCTAATATCTTACTTTTCTCGGCTTCACTGGAAACTACCTTATCACCTTCATGTTTTTAGAGGTCTGGGAATGTAACTTTGTGTCCATCATATATTGTGAGCAATTGTTGTCCAGAAACCAACGTTTCTCTTAACCTTTTACCACACAATATATATGTTATAGGGATTATAAGTTCTTTTGGTACCAAGGTTATTTTGGGTCCTTTCCTATTAACTTTTGAAGTTCTTCTAAAATTTCACTCGACACTGGAATGTCCAAACTTGCCACAATAGTAATAGAAACTTATATTATTTTTAGGAAGTTTTTGTAATATTTTTTCTTTCCTTGGAGCTCATATCTAGACCCTACTTATCAAACGCATGTCCAAAGGTTGAAATCAATAGATTTAGAGCCTTAGAACTCTCAAAAAACTTTTCCTCTAAGTTTTTTGTTTTGAATGTGTTTAATGAAATAGTCTATTCTATAGTAGAAACTTTCTCATTAGACGCAACTTTATCTTATTTAAGCATTTTATTTTCTAGAAACAATGTTTTAAATTTTGTTTTAATTCTTAAATGTTGCTCAGACAAAGTGTTGCAGCTATTGAGAAGATCATCATAAGAGAGATCAACCTCATCTTCAGCATCAGATGATGACTCATTATTGTTTATGTTTGCCACTAGGCACATGTTGTCATGTGTTATCTAATTTTGAATCTATATCCAAGGTAGACATTAAGCTCTTTTTCTTAGGCTTTGACTTCTTATGCCACTTTGGACATTCAAGCTTTATGTTTCTAGGCTTATTGCACTTATAGTAGACAACATCCTGTGAGGCTTCATCATCCTTTTCTTTCCAGGAGCTTTCTTTTCTTCTAAATAGAAACCTTCTATTTTCATATTTCTTTGGCTATTTTCAACTTGTACACTCTTATATTTGTTTTTAGACAGTGTAAAAATAAGAGTATACCTCTCTTTGTTGTTTAACTGTATTTGGTTGTATTCTTCCTCATCCAGTCTTTCTCTCAGGACGTGGTTTTTATATCACCTTTGGTGATAATTTGCCGCAACTGATAATATGTGGACTTTATGTAAATCTCCATCCTATCTTTCTAGTATGGAAAGTCTTTCCCCCAAAAAAATGTAGGAGGTTTGGAGAGAAAAGCTCCTTAAGCAATCAGTTGCAGTTCCATACCTGTCATGTTGGATCTTTTCCTCTAACATTGTTAAGCGCTCAATCCTTTAGATGTTGAGCTCTGATACTAACTGAAAGAAATAAGAAAACACAAGAAGGGAGGGTTGAATTTTGGTTTAAAAATTTTGCAACGTTTTACAAGTATCATTTGATACTACATAGTCAAACGATCGGTTTAATTCAAGTCAAACGAACTGACACAAGTTTTCATAATCTTAGTTTAACAAATCTTCACCTTCTTGAGTTAGTTGCTAGAAAATAACATGCAATGTATGAAGAGATCAATTAGAGAGTTTACACAATGTTTTTATATTAGTGTGTTTAATAACATAGACTACATTCAGTTCTTAACTAACCAGTCAAGTTCCACTAAGTATATTATTGCTGCAAAGTACAATTAAGTATTCTTTTCACAAGCCACTTCTGACTTAACCAAGTATTCTTTCAACAAACCACTACTGGATCAACCTAAATATTCTTTCAACGAGCCACTCCTTGCTCAAGGAGAATATTCTTTAAGCAAGAAACCACTTTTGGCTTAAGACAAATACAAGATTTTGGGCTCTCTTTACTAGTTTGCTAGAATGAATACAATTTACAAAGCATTTTAGGGTCCAAAGAACATTCAATAGAATTTTAGCACTTGCAAACAATGGATATTCTTCATTTTTCTTCTCGTAGAAGCCTATCTTTATATAGACTTGAAGAAAGTAGTCATTGTATTCTCTTTTCTAGTCGTTGAGTAACATTAAACTCATTCGAATGTCTTCTTCTTTTATCATATGATGAGCTTGAACATTGAGAAGCATTAAATGCTCGGCATGTAATATTAATTGCTTTTCTCTTCTTCACGCAACCTTCCTAAGAGTTGACAATACTTATCTTCCTTGGTAACATAACTTTTTACACTAAAACAATGGTAAAAATGCATGTCGTATAAGAGAAATAGTTAAGTTAGAGTTGAATATTGCTTGTGTCAGGATAGTTAGCAGACATTTCACCTTTAAATTGAATCCTATGAGATATTTAAATGAAGTTTTTCGACACAAATTTCTTTGGCAACAAACGATTAAGACATTCTTTGCATCATATATTTAATTTTCAAGAATATTTATGTTAGCTTAGAGTGTTGTTTGTACTTATAGTTTGATAATCTTCAATCCTCTATCAAACATAATGGATAGTCTACACAATGCTCTTATCATATGTAATATAAAGCACTTGAACCTGTATGATCTACTATTTTCCTTCCTCCTTTGTTAGACACAATTGCATTACAATTTATGTTTTGTTAGTTTAAACATTTGGTAAAAATCATAGGATGTTGGACTTTTGCTCTAACAAACATGAATATCACATAATTTTGCTTCATATTCCTTCTTTGAAGCTCACCCACAACCATGTTAAGATGTTATTGGCTTAACTCTTTGACTTTTGATAATTTTCTGTTGGTTGTCAATAATTAATATTTAAAAAAGTTGGTTGTTAGTAACTAATATTTTAAAACTAGATATTCACTTTAAAAAATTATATCTTTATATAAATATTTTTTTTGCTTAATTAAGTTTAAATTTAAGTATTTTTATTTGAGTTTTTGTTAAAAAAATTATTTTCTTGAGTACTCAAAATATTTTTTTTTAAATTTTTTATAGCATGACATCCTATTGATGAAAATTCAAAGAAAAATGTGCTTAGATGAAAAAAAAAAGAAAAAAAATATTCTAAATATTCAATAAAATATTTTTTTTCTAATAAGAACTCTATTGAAAAATATTTAAATTTATGAGTTACTTAAACTTAATTAATTAAATTAATATTTTTTTTATGAAAAAATATATTTATTTACCAATTATGTCATATCTTATTCCTTTAAATTTATTTTTTTATCGTTAAAAACATAGATATTTCATTTATTATTAATTTAACAAATAAGACTCAAGAGTAAGTAAGACCAGGTCAAAAAATATTAAAAAAAAAAACAAAGAAAATGACGAAACTGAATACAGTGAGAGAAAGTACGAGGAAGCAAGAAATAAAAGAGTGAGAGAAGACTAGGAAATCAAGAGAAAACTGAAATCAATTTTTTTTTTCGAAAACTTTGTTATGTCGTTTTTATTTATTAGAAAAATGAAAATGATTAAATTTTCAAAACTTTTAGAATTTAGAAATTTTGTTTAGCTGAACTTCTCTGACTCTCAGAGAAAAAACAATTGCAAAAAAAGAATGGTAGAAACATTACCTAGTCATCACGTAATGATGTTAAGTTCTACTTTAATTATTTGAAAGACATAAAAATATTATTAAAGTACTACTTGTAATTAAAGTTTTAAATATTCTCTTAGTTTGTGACAATTTTTTTTTTCAGAATTCATTTTTTTAAAAAATATCCATCATTCTGATTCACTTGAATAGTATTGACAAAAAAAAATAAAAATAAAGGGACATACTCGCACTATTATGTTAATGCTAATGCTAAGAGAAAAATACTTCTTATCAATATTAAAAATTTAAAAAAATAAGTGAAGAATACAAAGTGATACATTCAATATAATTACATTTTAAAATATTAAAAAAAATTACTTTTTAGGAATTAGAGATGATGATTAAAACCATATTCACATATATAGTGTCAAAATTCTTTTTAATTATAATGTAAAAAATATAAATTAAAAAAATATTTGACTTTTTAAATTAGGTATAGATAAAAGAATAAAACATATATATATATATATATATATATATATATATATTATTTTTCTAAATTAGGTACAAATAAGGAATAGTAAATATATAGTGATTCATTTACTCTAGGCTTACAGTGTATTAGGTAATTTAAGAAATTTATCTCTCTTTTAATTCTTTTAACTTTATTTTATTTGAAATATTATTTCTTTTTCTTCTTACATAATCTTTTATTTTCTTTCAAGTATATAACTTATTCCTCTAAAACTGTTTGACGCTCAATATTTTAGAGGTTGATTTCTTGATATTAATTAAAAGAAGAAAACATAAGAAGAAAGTGTTGAATTATGTTTTAAATTTTTTTTCAACATTTTGCAGGTATAATTTGATATTATATAGTCAGATAATAGGTGTAATTCAAGTCAAACAAACTGACACAAGTTTTCATAATCTTAATTTAAAAATATTCACCTTCTTGAATTAGTTGCTAGAAAGTAACACGTAATGTATGGAGAGATCAATGAAAGAGTTTGCACATGTTTTTATATTAGTGCATCAAATAACATAGACTATGTTCAGTTCTTCACCAATCAGTCAAGTTCTACTAAGTAGACTATCAATGCAAAGTATAATTAAGTACACTAGTAGAAAAATACGCTTTTACTTCATCAACAAAATGTCCGTTAAACCAAAATCCGACGTTGTCAAAAACACGGTGGTAATTTTGTAATTAAATGTACATCATAACATCGGTTTAGGGCTTAACCGACGTTGGTATACACACATGACTTCGGTTAACACTTACAACCGTCTTTGAAAACACTATAAAAGTCTAAAATTTAAATTTTAACTTTTTTTTGGCACTGATTGCACAATGTCAGTTGGGAGAGGCCAACCGACGTTGTGTGAAGGTTGCATGACGTTGGTTATAGCCCAGTAACCAACGTCGTGCGTGCAGTAATAAAAATTTGGATGAATTGGGGCTGAAAGGAGGTAATTTTAGGGTTTGGATGACGTCGATTGGCTCTTTTTAACCGACGTCATGGTGCACAACGTCAGTTAAGAGGTGTGAACTGACGTTGTGCTCCTTCTTTATTTTTCCAGCGCCCCTTTTCTCCTTCACTTCTTCTTTCTTTCCACTGCGCGCCTTCCTGCGTCACTATTCCAAGACTTCCTTCGCCATTTTCTACCTCTATTTTTGCTTCCTTCACCTCCATTTGTGGTTTCCTCCTTTGTTAGAGTCTATTGGTTGCTTTGAACGGTGCCATTTCGTTGAAGCTTCGTTTAAGGTAGGCATTGATCTATATACTTTGTGTTTTCCATTCTTTATGTGTCATTTCACTCGTTTACATGTTTTATGAACTATTTATTTGGTTTTCATTGTTTTGCAAGTGTTTGTTTCGCTGCATTTGCCTTTTGGAGATAATCTCTTTCTAAAAGTCGTTGCACCACGACGTTGTGGTTCTCTGCACCACGTATGTTTTGGCTCTACACCGACGTGGTGATTCTTATGTTTAAAGGTTCCAGATGCACTACCACGTCGGTTATCTGGTATTAACCGACGTTGTGGGGAACTATGTGACGTCAGTTCTTCAACCGACGTCTGAATCAACGTCTCCTGGGTCAACGTCAGTTCGAGAACCGACGACAAACGTCTCTCAGAACCGACGATGAAGGCTTTTTTTCTACTAGTGGTATTCTTTTCACAAGCTACTTCTAGCTTAACCAAGTATTCTTTCAATAGCAACTCTTGCCTCAATCCAAGTATTCTTTCAACTAGCAACTCCTAATTCAAAGAGAGTATTATTTAACCAAGAAGTCACTCTTGGTTTAAGACAAATACAAGATTTTAGGCTCTATCTTTACTAGTTTGCTAGATTGAACAGTGTTTACAAAGCTTTTTAGAATCTAGAGAACATTCAGCAGAATTTTAACACTCGCAAATAATGACTATTTTTCTTTCTCGACTTAACTCATACTTTGATAATTTTCAGTTGAATGTCAATACTTAATATTTGAAAAAATTATTGTTAGAAACTAATATTTTAGAGATAGAGATTCATTTTAAAAATTTTATCTTTATATAAATATTTTTTGTTTAATTAAGTTTTAAATATCTTATAAATTTAAGTATTTTTAATTGAATTCTTGTTAGAAATTTTATATTACAGAGTATAAAATATTTTTTTAAATTTTTTATAGCATGACATCCCGATGATGAAAAAAGTCAAACGAAAATGTACTTAGATGAAAATAAAGAAAAAATATTCTAAATATTCAATAAAATATGTTTTTCTCATAAGAACTCTATTGAAAATATTTAAATTTATGAGGTATTTAAAATTTAATTAATTAAATTAATATCTTTTTATAAAAATATATTTATTTACCAGTTATGTCATATCTTATTACTTTAAATTTATATTTTATCGTTAAAACATATACATTTCATTTATATTAATTTAGCAAATAAGGCTCCAGAGTAAGCAAAACCAGGAAAAAGAGATTAAAAAAAAAGGAAAAAAGTAACGAAACTGAAAACAATGAGAGAAAGTACGAGGAAGCAAGAAAGAAAAGAGTGAGAGAAGACTAGGAAATCAAGAGAAAACTGAAATCAATTTTTTTTTCGAAAACTTTGTTCTGTCGTTTTTATTATTAAAAAATGAAAATGCCTTTGCAAGACTTTTAGAATTTAGAAATTTTGTTTAGCTGAACTTCTCTGACTCTCAGAGCAAAAATAATTTAAAAAAAAGAAATGGTAGAAACATTACCTAGTCATCACGTAATGCTGTTATGTTCTACTTTAATTATTTAAAAGATATAAAAATATTATTAAAGTACGACTTGTAATTAAATTTTTAAATGTTCTACCTATTTTTTTTTTTTTGCAGAATTCATTTTTAAAAAAATATCCATCATTCTGATTCACTTGAATAGTATTGACAAAAAATAAAGGGACATATCTCGCACTATTATGTTATGCTAATGCTAAGAGAACATACTTCTTATCAATATTAAAAATTTAGAAAAATAAGTGAAGAATACAAAGTGATACATTTAATAAAATTTTTATATTTAAAAAATAAATAAAAAATAATTATCTTCTTTCGAATTAGGGATGACAGTTAAAAATATATTCACGGGTATAAGGTCAAAATTCTTTCTAATTATAATCCGGAAAATATAGTTATAAACAACTCCCAACTTTTGAAATTAGGTATAGATAAGGAAATAGTATGTATATATTGACTCGTTCCCTTTCCCATATGTCTCTATTACATTAGGTAATTTAAAAATTCATCTAAAATTCTTAATTTTGTTTTATTTAAATTTTTTTTTCTTCCTACATGATTTTTATTCTTTTTAAATATGTAATTTCTTTAATATTTACAAAGTTTACTTACACTCTCAAACTACTTTCTTTCTTCTTCCAACCTTAATTACATTACATATATATATATATATATATATATATATATATATATATATATATATATATATATATATATATATATATATTCGTTTGTTTGGTTCGTTCAAACCCTTTATTACATTTATAAAAAAAGTTTAATTTAATTTTATTGAATCAGTAATCATCACGTAATGATGTTATGTTCTACTCTAATTATTTAAAAGATATAAAAATATTATTAAAGTACGAATTGTAATTAAATTTTTAAATATTCTTTTAGTTTGTGACATAATTTTTTTCTTGCAGAAATTCATTTTTTTTTTAAATATCCATCATTCTGATTCACTTGAATAGTATTGTCAAGAAATAAAGGGACATATCTCGCACTACTATGCTATGCTAATGTCAATATTAAAAATTTACAAAAATAAGTTAAGAATACAAATTGATACTAATTTTTTAGAAATTAGAGATGAAAATTAAAACCATACTCACATATATAGTGTCAAAATTCTTTTCAATTATAATGTAAAATATTTGACTTTTTAAATTATTCATAAACAAGAGAATAGAACATATATAGTGATTAATTTTTAAATTAGGTATAAATAAGGAATAGTACATATAGTGATTCATTTCCTGTAGGCTTACAGTGTATTAGGTAATCTAAGAAATTTATCTCTCTTTCAATTCTTTTAACTTTATTTTATTTGAAAAATTATTTCTTTTTCTTCTTACATAATCTTTTATTTTCTTTTAAGTATATAACTTATTCAATATTTACAAAATTTACTCACACTTTCAAACTACTTTTTTTTCTGCTCACAACCTTAATATATATATTCGTCTGTTAGGTTCATTCAAACCCTGTATTAAATTTCAGAAAAGGAAACTTTAATTTTATTGAATCAATTCGTAAGGCACACAGATAATTAATTTCAACATCCCTTTTAATATTCTTGATTACTTCAAATGTCTAACTAAATTCCAAAGTTTTATAACAATATTCAAAATTTGCGCCGCTGTCATCACTCTAAATTCAACGCAAGACTGAAAAAGAGATCTCATACGTAATTAAGTTTCTGCATAACGACAGGTCAGACATGGCGGCGCGGGTTGCCACGTGGCGTAGCCGACAAAGAAGCAAAGTCAACGCCGCGGAACATGTATTGTAGCATAATCTTTCTATTCTTTTCAACTTTCCAGAGTGCAGAGAAATGGCCATTGTTCTTACTTGCAAGCTTCTGTTACTCTTTTCTCAAATCTGCAGTGCAGCTTTCACCATCACCCAGCTCGAGCCACTTTCCGACGATGGCAGCACCTTGGTTTCGAAAGATGGAACCTTCGAGTTGGGTTTCTTCACTCCAGGGAGTTCCAACAACCGCTACATCGGAATCTGGTACAAAACCATCCCTGTCAGAACGGTGGTTTGGGTGGCCAACCGCGACAATCCGATCACAGACAACAACTCAAGCACGAGCAAGATGGTCGTAAGCCAAGAGGGAAACCTCGTACTTTACAGCCACAACGACACTGTTGTTTGGTCTGCAAATGCAACGAAGAAGGTTTCGAATCCAATTGTGGAGCTCTTAGACTCTGGAAACTTGGTGTTGAGAGATGCAAATGAAGAGAATACTTTTGTGTGGCAAAGCTTCGACTTTCCTTGTGACACACTGTTACCAGGTAAGAGGGTGAACTGACACAAAAAGATACAGAATTAAAGAATTTGCTTTTTACTTTTCAAAGACTCAATGATTGAATTAATTTCTTAACAGATCTGTTTAAATTGAATTAATTACAATTTATTAGCCTAAACACAAACATTAATGTGTCTAGTTTAAAATTAATTGTTGCAGTAATATATATTAATTTTAAATCCATTATTTATCTATTTATTTTTAATATGTTTAGTTTGAAATTGGAATAGTATTTAACACATTTAAATTTAAAATAATTCATCCCTAATTAAAATGAGAATAAATAAAATGTTTTCATTTTAATTAAAAGAAGATAAATCACACAAAAATAAATAAAGTAATTTTTATATACAGTGAAGAATATATTAGGAAATAAAATATATTTACACAATTCTTAAGTTGTATATAAGATGAAAATTATATTTTAAAATGATTTTACTTGATAGTTAAGTTGAATGAGTTTAACATAATTATAGTTTAGTTTTATTGGATTCTGCATAGAATAAACCCTAAATAAAATTAAGTTCAATTAAAAATGTACAACTAAAACAATTCTCATTAAATTTATATGATTGAAATATTTTGAACCTATTATATTTTTTGTTACTATCTCCACTTGATAAGGGTGTTTAAACTCTAATACCATTGTTAGGTAAGTGTGAGTCTATGTCCTATATTAGTTAGAAATGAGAAAGTTAAGGAACATATAAGAAGAAAACCCATAAAATCCAACTCTTTAAGGTTTTGGATTGAAGGTAATATCATTCCCTTATATTCGGTGTAATAAGAAAAAAGACCTATAAACTCAATCCTTTAAGGTTTTGGGTTGAAGGTGGTGTCATTCTCTTATATATTAACTCAGTTGTTATTCTTATTGTTTGAGATATGATATTTTTCTCTCGAATTTTTCCAACAATTAACATTACAATGATTCAGTTTATTCATTGTTCTTATTCATATGGACAGGGATGAAGTTTGGGTGGGACTCAATAAGTGGTCTTAACCGGCGTCTCACTGCTTGGAAAAGATGGGATGATCCATCTTCTGGGGACTTTACTTGGGGAGTGGAGTTAGGAAGCAATCCTGATATTGTGATGATGAAGGGTGAAACTGAGTACTTTAGAACAGGACCTTATACTGGGAACATGTTCAGTGGAGTATATGGTCCCAGGAACAACCCTCTTTATGATTACGTTTTTGTCAACAAGAAAGATGAAGTATACTACAAATACACCCTAAGAAATGCTTCAGTCATGACCATAATTGTCATGAACCAAACCCTTTATCTTCGTCATCGCGTTACGTGGATTCCCGAAGCCAAAGCTTGGACCATTTACCAGTCCTTGCCACGAGACAGTTGTGATGTGTACAACACCTGTGGACCCAATGGAAACTGTGCCATTGCTGGCTCACCCATTTGCCATTGCTTAGATGGGTTCGTGCCAAAATCGCCACAACAGTGGAATGCTATGGATTGGAGACAAGGGTGTGTGAGAAGTGACGAGTGGAAATGTGGGGTAAAAAACAAAGATGGTTTTCGCAAATTTGGTGGTATGAAACTGCCAAATACCACACATTCTTGGGTCAATCAAAGTATGACACTTGAGCAGTGTAAGGCTAAATGTTTGGAAAATTGTTCTTGCACTGCTTACTCGAATTTGGATACTAGAGATGGAGGTAGTGGGTGCTCTATTTGGGTTGGAGATCTTTATGATTTGAGATTTATAGAAAGTGGCCAAGATTTGTTTGTTCGAATTGCCACTTCTGATACAGGTACACCCTATATCATGTTAATTCTTCTAATTAAACTTGTAGCTAAGATTTTTTTTTTCAAGATATTGTGCTTCAGTTGAATCACTTTTTTTTGCTGACAATTGTTGAATCTTTGGTGCTTAGTTTCTTTGTCAACCTGCTGTGTCTGCAGATGGTAAACACGGGTTGAGTAGAAAGGTAATCATGGTGGTTTCAGTCATAACATCCTTGGTGTTTGTGATGCTATTAACATTGTGTATTTACGTGACCAAACAAAGATATAAAGGTAAATATTTTTTTGGTCAAAAAACACTTTTATTACACAATGATTATAAACATAAAAGGGTGGTTCTACCAATTAATCTTTATTTTTTATCAAACACCTCATTAATAATCACATTTATATACCTTTGTTTATTATTATTTTTTGTTTCTTTTTTCATATTTTCAGTCACTTATAAATGTTGAATGGGTAGTGAAACTATACTAATTGTCCTACGTATAAAGACTAAGTTAACTTACTTATTTAAAGACTTTTGGTGTGTTTCTCTTGACATAGCATAAACTTTAAAATGTATTATATATTGTAAATTTGGGCCACTTACACAACATAAAATGTTTAAGTAAAAATTGGGGTATGGGAAGTCATTAGTTTTTAGTTTAGTTTTTTTTTTTTTTTCAAAACAAAACACGTTCGGATAATAAAGCTAAATAGTTTTTCTCTATTAAATTTTATTTTTTATATTAATCTGAAACTTAAAAAATTTGACTTTTAGTTTTAAAATAAACAATATTTTTTCATTCTTTTCACTATTATAGTTATAATAATTATTGTTATTATATCATTATATTGTTATCACTTATCTTCACCATCACGTTCATTCATTGTCATCATATCCTTAGGTTGTTATCACTTATTATCACTATCACGTTTATCTATTATCATCATATTATTCATCGTCATCATCACACATTTACTTATTGTTATCGCTACAATTACTAATTAACATAGAAACCTTATCTTTACATAAAAAACGAATTTTTAAATTAATTTATTTAGAAACTAAATCTAGAAAAAGAAATTAGTTTTTAAAACCTAATCACCTTAAACTACAAAGTAGTTTAAAACTAAATCCTAGTTGCAATTTTTGAGACTTGCATATAAAACCATGAGTTGAAGGGTAAATTGTTGAGTGCATTGTTTTAAATGATGTCTTCATGTGATTATAACTTTGAATCATGATTTTGTTTTGACATAAAGATTTTGATCTTGTTTAATGAATCAAAGGAAAAATAAAAACAAAAATGGCGACGGAGGATAAAGATGAAGGAAAACAAGAAGATTTGGAACTTCCTTTCTTTGATCTTGCTACAGTCATTAGAGCCACTAATAATTTTTCAATTGAGAATAAGCTCGGTGAAGGTGGTTTTGGTCCAGTATACAAGGTAATTTTAAAGCTTTCTATTATTAATATACTATTAATATAGTTAAACAAAATTCAGGAATCACACCATTTTCAATTTTTTTTGTGGTAAAATTTAGGGCATATTAATAGACGGACAAGAAATTGCAATCAAAAGACTTTCACGAAGTTCGGGACAAGGATTGAAAGAATTTAGAAATGAAGTAATATTGTGTGCCAAACTTCAACATCGAAATCTTGTTAAAGTTATTGGTTATTGCATTGAACAAGAGGAGAAGATGCTGCTTTATGAATACATGCCCAACAAAAGTCTTGATTTAATTATTTTTGGTAAGGTTTCTAAAATGTTTTTATTTTAGTACAATAAAAGATTAATTTATTTTACGGTCATTTAGGAAAGAAAATACTAATCACCCTTTTCATAAATCTTCACAGATCCGTATCTAAGCAAAATTTTAGATTGGGAAATGCGCTTTAACATTTTGAACGCAATTGCTCGAGGACTTCTTTATCTTCATCAAGATTCTAGATTAAGGATCATACACAGAGATCTCAAAGCAAGTAATATTTTATTAGATAACGATATGAATCCAAAAATTTCTGATTTTGGCCTTGCAAGGATATGTGGAAGTGATCAAGTTGAAGGAAGTACAAGCATCATAGTTGGAACTCAGTAAGTATCTTAATGTTAATAATATTGATGTTAATTTATTAATTGGATATGAAATTAATTTTTGTGTGGTTCCTTTTAGTGGTTACATGGCACCTGAGTATGCTATTGATGGATTGTTCTCTACAAAATCAGATGTGTTTAGCTTTGGAGTGTTATTAATAGAAATTCTTAGTGGAAAGAAAAATAGAGCATTTACCTTTCAAGACGACAACCATAACCTTATTGACTATGTAAGTACCACAAAATACAAAATGGATCACGTATCGTTGAATCTCATATAACAAATGTATTAATTTATTGTAGGCATGGAGTTTGTGGAAAGCGGATACGCCAGAGCAATTGATTGATGCTTGTTTGGAAAACTCATATAATGTGTTTCAAGTTGTACGATGTATTCAAATTGGTCTTTTATGTCTACAACATCATCCAAATGATAGACCAAACATGACCTCAGTTGTTACTATGTTGACCAGTGAAAATGTTTTACCTGACCCTAAGGAGCCTGGTTTCTTAATTAGAAGGATTTCAAGAGAAGGAGAAGATTCTTCTAATAGACAAACATCTTCTTCAGTCAATGAAGCATCTATCTCACTTTTAAATGCTAGATAGAAAAAATTAACTTCTTCTTTCTGATTCTTATAGAAAGTTATGTAACAAATACTTCGAATCTTGTAATATTGATAATTGTTACATCAAGCTAAGGTAATTTTTTTTTTCATTTTTTCAAGTAAATATAGTGACAAATTCAGTTGAAATTTTGTTGTTCCAATTTTTTAACAATTTGACATGTTATTATGAATCACAACCAACGTCCATCCCAAAACCATAATATTATATTTTAAAGACTCTTTTTTTAAGAAAAAAAGACATTTTGTGTTTTGTTATTGTAGTTTCTTTAATTTCACAAAAATTAAAGCGACATTAATAAATATTATATGTGATGCTACAAATAGGTAAGCAATAGGTTTAGACTCCTGACTAGCATCAAATAGAGATGACTTTTGGTTAAATCTCAATTTGGATCTATTATGTTAAAATCATAGTGAAACTAGCTTTGTGAGAAGTCATGAAAAGATTTCACTAATTTCTTAAGTGAAATTGCATGTAAAAGTAAGAATGAAAGAATGAATCTATTTTAATCCATGTTATGGATATTTCCTATATTACTTTGCATGTTTTAAAAGAAACATGCCAAACATATATTATTGTTTTTTCAAGATATTGTGTTTCAATGTTTGGTATGTGGTATTATTATTATAGAATCACTTTTTTTTTTCTCACAAATGTTGAATCATTGGTGCTTAGTTTCTTTGTCGACCTGTTGGTATGTGTAGATGGTAACCACGGACGGAGGAAAAAGGTAATTGTGGTGGTTTGAGTCATAACATCCTTGGTGTTTGTGATGATATTAACATTTTGTATTTACATGACCAAACAAAGATATAAAGATAAATTTCTTGGCTAGAAAACACTTTTATTGCACAATGATTATAAAAATAAAATATTGGAGCTACCTATTAATCTTTATTTTTTATTAAACACCTAATAATCACATATGTATCTTTATTTTTTTCTCATATTTTTAGTCACTTAACAATGTTGGATGGGTATTAAAACTACACTAGTTGTCCTACATATAATAAAAAGCTAAGTTAAGTTGCTTATTTAAAGACTTGTGGTGTGTTTTTCTTGATATACAATGAACATTACACCATTTTTTACTTTAAGCAACACTTATAACCCAACGGTCAGAAAACCTTTATCTAAAATAAGAATAAGCAACGGTTTTTACGTGTTGTCTAAAAGGTAAGTTTTGTTTTCAAAATGCCCACAATTTATACGAAAAACATTGCTTATCTACTTTAAACAACAAGTATAAAAACGTGGATAGGTAAATGGTATCTACTTCAGACCATGTTAACATTTTAAACCACATTTTTGTAATCGTGGATTTAAAGTGCCATTAATATTGAGATTAGTACTGAAATTCTCAGCACACTCTACAAAATTTCAAAACTTTTCAAAATCCCTACATTTGTTCCCCGCCCAAGGTAACCGCGGTCTCCAAAATCACTACACACTCGCGAACCCAAAAGTCTTCTCCTAAAATCACTCTGCTCTGCTCACAGCTCACACTCCGGTCCGCTCCACTCTGTTGAGACTCCGCTTGCACAGTTTTCCTCACATTCCCTTGTAAGTAAAAGTCTTCTTCCTACTCTCTATGTACATGTTTCAATTTTTTCCTCACTATTTCATAATCTGAAGAAGAACAATGTGCAAAAATCGGGCTTTATCGCGATTGGTGGTGAAGGGAGCGTTGAATGTCAAAATCCTGGCCCGCTGAAAAAGGGAACAAAACCCTATCCTGCCAAACCCTAACTCCTTTGCCTTTGCCATGTCCTTTTGAGCCATTATTTTCGTTCCCGCTGTCATTATACACCTCAAACGCATTCACTCCTCCACAAGTCGACTCCATTGCACTCACTGGTTAGATTTGTTTTATTTTTTGGAGTCCACTCTTAGCTTCTACTTGTTTAGTTTTTTTATTTGAGGCTTTGTCATGCGAGTCTGTCATTATGGTTCTCTATAATTTAAAATTGTTATGATTATGGCTTTAAGGAGTTCTTTGATCCACTAGCTTACAATCTTCATATATTTGAAATATTGTGTGTAGTAAGAAGTTAAGTTAATGAGAAGTAATCATGATAAAAAGACAGTTACTATTATTATTAAGATTATTCTTGTTTAGTGGTATATGTTCAGGAGAGAACTCACTGGCTCCTCATGAATCGTGACTACGTATGATGATCCAGTGTATAGGCATGAATGTCAGAAGCACTAGTACCAAGCCTAACAAAACCTATAAAAAAAATCTCACATTTGAACAAATAAAAGGTTGTTTTGGCAAGGATGACCTAGACAAAATTCACACAAATGACAAAACACTAATGTAGCAATCATTATGTCAATCAAGTAGCTAAAATGTTAATACCAAAATTGGCACTTAGCTTTCACATATAATAGATAAATAGATTTCTATACAAAACATGGAAATACCTTTTGTTAATAGTACCATAGTGGAATTTAGGCTTTCCTCCTACCTTCATATCTTCCACATACTACAACCATGAGAAAACACCATAGGATAAATTATTACTATGCAAAAAATAAGACCTAATGCATAAAAAAATGTTCAAGCATCTGAACCATACCAAACTTAAAGTGACCACCATTGATGAAAAGGATAGAGAATTGAAAGGTATTTCATTGAGAAGGAAAAGTTGGCATTCTGATGATTCTAGACTAGGTGGAAAATGGGGTACTTGAAAAAAGGTATTACGTGGTACTGTGTTGTCCACGTTCTTGAACTTTAAAGGTGTTTTCTTTCACTTTTTTTTATGGTATGAACATTTATCATGATTTGACGTTCTTGTCAAATGATCCTGAAAAGCTTACAACAAAGATATAGATAAGAACAAGTGAAGTAGCCTTATAATATTAATTGAAATGTGTTAACAAGAAAAATATGTGTGATGCTATGAAAAGCTATATATATATATATATATATATATA
>Ga0209489_103970_pt1 | contig 28012 bp, 11 predicted proteins | sample SiratrowhiteBW_FD_187527 | JGI IMG/M metagenome (GOLD analysis project Ga0209489, IMG submission 187527) | Root nodule microbial communities of legume samples collected from California, USA - Siratro white BW (SPAdes) (version 2) | ecosystem: Host-associated > Plants > Roots > Nodule | place... | reverse complement strand
GTTGTTTGTTGTATATATATATATATATATATATATATATATATATATATATATATATATATATATATATATAGATACACCTAAATGGAGTGTCATTATTGGAGACCTTAAGCAAAACTTATTGGCTCGTATATATTAACTGTTTTTCTAAGTACGGGGATTCTTGATCGGTCTAGAGCTATCAATTAGGAATCCTATTAAAATAATACTTGTCCATCAAAACTAAATTATAATATTTTAGAATGTCCTTAGTGAGACAATTTCTTACATACATATATTTGTTGCGCGGGTATTCTGCAAGAGAAAATTAGAAATTTATGTTGAACTGAAAGAGATTTATGTAATAACTAAGAATATATTTGGATTGTTGTTGCAAAAAAAAAAACCTTTAATGCATCTTTTTGTTTCCAACATGTTTTTATAAGAGTTCAATCCGTGTCTTAAACATAGATTGATTTTTTAATGATACTCTATTATATGAACTTGAAAAACAATTATTTTAACATGTTTTTCTTTGATATATTTGAAAAGACGAGAAGGACGAAAGAAACACTCTTAGATACAAGAAGGACCGTAAATCTATGTCGTAAACATGAAAATGAGTAAGGGTGGAAACTCCCATATTTGCAAGCTAGTTTCACAGATTTTGGATTCTTTAATGTACAACAAGAAAAATGTCAAACAATTAATATTCTTAACTAATTTGACGCTTTCACCACAAAAATAAATTAAATAGGGTTGTTTTAGTACACAATTCTCATAACATTGTCACTATTTACTTTATGATATGATAATATTAGAATTTTATATTTTTTTCATTTAAAATATTGTATTTACAAGTATAATAAATTTATTATATTTGTAATAATTGAAATTGTTGTTTTTTCATTTAAAATATGGTGTTTACAAGTGTAATAATTTTAGCCACCAAAAGAATGTGTTTAAAATATGCCATTTTAAACATAATTTATTAAGATATCATTATTTATCTTATAACTAGATACATTTCTTCTTGTTCCACATTTTAGTTAATTATCCTTTAAATTTTGTGTTTTTTCAAATTATTTTCCTATTTTCTTTTATTCAAAACAAATTTAAAAAATACTCATCTAATTTAAGTTTGGATGTTATTATTTTTGAAAAAGTATATATATATATATATATATATATATATATATATATATATATATATAAAGATATAATCTTTTATTTTAAAATAAAATGTACAAAAACAAGTTATACACTTTAGTTTTATATCATTTTAGAAAGAGAAAAAATAAAATAAATATATTCATTTTCATTTAAATTAAGAGAAGGTTCTGTCCCGTGTCATTTTTATGAATAAGTGAAAAAGAAAACAAAGTTTCAATAAATAATAGAGAAAGAAAAAAAAAGAAAAAGTTTTAATAAAAAATTTGGTTTTACTTTTTTTAATGAAAAAATTGTAGAAAAATAATTGATGTTTTTATTAAAGTCTAACCCATCTCGGTTTTAAACAAAAATGATATTTACTCATTACATAACAGATAAATATATTTTAACATTAGTGTAACAAATTTACACCCATTTCCCACTTTTAGAGGTTAAATGGAGGTAGATTCCTTGTTACAGTGTTAACATATCACATTTCTTATTCCACTTCTTTTCCCTTCACACACCTCTCTCTCACTTGGTTCAGGTTTGCTCATTACACCACCTCTTTTCCCTCACCCACCCCTCTTACATACTCATCTATATTCATAACTATGTTGTTTAATCTTTTCCTTTTGATTGAAATTAAAGAAAATTCACGAAATAAATTTATTTGAGTTCATTTTTCTATTCTTGAAAATAATTGAAAATAAATTGATTGAATTCACTCTTCCATTTTTGGAAATAACTTTGATTTGAATTTATTGTAATGGTTTTGAAAATAATTGGAAATAATTCACTATTTTGTTTTTAAAAATAATTGGAAAATATTCATTGTTTTGTTTTTTAAAATAATTAGAAATGATTCATTGTTCTATTTTTGGAAATAATTGGAAATAAATTGATTTGAATTCACCGTTCTATTTTTTAAAATAATTGAAATAAATTGATTTGAATTCACCGTCCTGTTTTTGGAAATAATTGGAAATGAATGGAAATTAATTAGAAATGAAGAGCAGAATCCATTCCAGCTCGGTTTTAAAAGTTGATTAATATAGAAATAAGTAGACATATGGAGGAGGAAGGGGGAATGAATTTATTTTATATAGACCACTATGTCTACGGGAACACAAAATAAGGAACGTCAATGATTAGTCTAGGTAAATTCTCCCACGCAGAATCCAGAAGAACAATGCATAAAAGAATTAAAGAATCAGAATGACGAAGATTAAGAACAGTCGAGATAAAAAGCAACACATAGTGGAAGAGATGAGTGGCAAAGTGGTATGAATCTGTATTGTTTTTTCTTTCTTTTTCTTGAAATGTGATGTTGCATAAATGTTATGTTTTGATGTTTCGTTTTGTTTCATTTTCATTTGTTAAAGCATCGTGAACTATTTATTCATATCTCTGCCCTATTGTGACAACAAACTTCAGAAGCCCCAAAATTGAACCCTCTCAACCCTTCTAAATTCTTCCCTCAATATCATCTCCATACATGAACCAAAAAGCAAACCTGATATTGAATTTTAGAATAGAAGGAGAACAGGGAAAAAGGAGAAGAAACTTAACCGGTTCAAGTTAGGAGCCTCACCCCAACCGTCGTAGTGGTGGCGCCATCACTGTCAAGTACAATCCCTTCACCATGAAAAACTACACCCTCGGCGAGCCAAGTGTTGTCGTCGTCAGTGCTTCCGCAATGGTTTTTATTGCTACACTTAAGTGCCCAAAACCGAGCTGAGTGTCTTTAAACAGCCCAAAACCGAGCTGAGTTCCTTTAACCCAATATCTAAAATCGAGTTGAGTGTCTTTAAATAGTGCCAAAAATCGAGATGAGTGCCTTTAAAAATTTTCAAAACCGACTTGAGTTCCTTTAACCGTGCTCGAGTGTGCGTTTTAGCAAACCAAGTCGAGTGCCTTTAACCTTACCGAGTGAGCCTTTTAACAAAGTTGAACCAAGTGCCTTTTAGCCGAGCCTGAGTGCCTTTACCAAACCGAGCCAAGTGCTTTTCCCAAAATTGAGTGCCCTTTAGCAGAGTCGGGTGCTTTTAACTAGCCCAAGCATGCGTTTTAGCAAAGCAGTCGAGTATCTTTAACCGTCCCGAGTGTGGCTTTAACTAATCTTAAACCCAGTGCCCTAAACCGAGCCAAGTGCCTTTTACTGACCCGAGTGTGTCTTTAACTAATCCTGAACCAAGTGCCTTTCACCTAAGCCGAACCAAGTGTCTTTCACCTAAGTGTAGCCGAGTGCCTTTCACCTAAGTGTAGCCAAAGTTCCTTTCACTTAAGTGTAGTTGAGTGATTTTCACCTAAGATGACCTAAATGCCTTTTACCTAAGCGGAACCGAGTGCATTTCACCAGGCCGACCCGAGTGCCCTTTCACCTAAGCTGAACCAAGTAACACCTATGGAATTCTTTACTACACCACCACATTTACTCTATGGCCCTATTTTTTTTTTTTTTTGTTAAAAATTCTTTTTGGACCCATTAAGTTTAGCTTTTTAATTCTTGCTACCTACAACTCCTAATTTTCATCCACACACCCTTTCTTTTTGGGCTTTATTTTAAAATAATTCGAATAGATACCCAAATGACAGTATGCATCAAGTGAAATTTAATTTGAAAGAATTTTGTTATTTTGTTTGGATAATAAAAGGGTCATACACATCAAGTGATATCCCATACGAGATTTTATTTAAAAAATACACAAAAAATATCAAAAATTTCCAAAAAATATTAAATTTTCAAAATACCAAATTTCCAAAATAAAAAATAATAATAAAATTTCAAATATAAAAAATATAAAACTTTAAAAAATAAAAAATATCAAACACCTTAACAAACAATTTTCTAACTAGAACTACATAAGTCTTAAATTTCCATCATGGATGTAAATATGTAGGAGCAAGGTCAATCCTTGTCAGGCCCAAAATAAAAAATTATTTTGTTTTTTACTTGCATGTATATTTCTTTTTTTGGAAAAATAAACATTTTAATAAACCACACCTGTTTTACTCATTTGATTAAAGATATCATCTTAGGACAGGCGTTGTGGGATGCTAATATCTTTCTCACATGTAACCGACTTCCGAATCCAAATCTAGTTTTGCATACTATTTCCTTTTATGATTTTCCCACAATAAACTATAGTGACGACTCCTTCTCTATTTAAAGCAAAATGTTAATTTATTTTTCTCTTTGGATCGTTGTTCCCATCATGATCTCTATTTCGACAGCATGGACTAGGATCTCCATCTAGATTCCATTTACCTTCATATGAGGAGTTCATATTTTATGCTAATTGACCTGGAGGCCAGGGCCAATTTGGAGGGGGAGGTAGAGTTGAGGATGATGAGGCAGAGGAAGAGAAGTAGATATGAGGATGTTGAGGTAAGGGAAGAGGAACATATAGTCAAAAACCGTTAGCGAAGATTTTTTTTCCTTTTCATTTGTTTTTTTTAGTTTCTTTTATGTTATTGTCTATTTTCATTATATTTGCTTTTGTTTTGTAGATAAGGATAAACTCAGTTGGATAATTGTTATGAAGTAGTGTTAAATGATGTGAACTGAGTTATTTATCATTGATGATTAATTGAGTATGTGTTTTTTGATTGAGATTTATGAATGAAATGAGTTATTCTTGAGAATTGGTGTTATGGTTTTTCTTTTGCATGATGGTGATTAGAAATGCATTCAAAATATATTTAGTGAAAGTAAATTTTTTTGAAATTATTAATCTAATTGCTCTCTTTACGTGAAGAATTTTGATTATCTAGAAAGCCCATTTTTCTTCTTAGCCCAGCCAAATTACAAGCCAATAAAAGTCCTTGTGATATTACATATTTTGAAGAATTTGACTCTTGAAATAAAAGGTAAATTTGGATTGTGGAAATTAGTGATAGATGAGAGAAATACATATTTTGAGAGATTGAAATACTTGAGTGAAACACTTTTGGAGAGATTGATGGTTGTGCATTTTTGTTACAAGTACATTTGAATGCCATGACTAAAATTTATCAAATACAATTGTTCATTCATGAATTGATTTGAGAAGGAGCACACTTAGTTAAGAAGATGTGATAAGTGAATTGGTTTGCATTTTTTGTTTCACTGTGGAATAACTTTTGTCTGTATAAGTTACCTTTGCTTGAGGACAAGCAAGGTGCTAAGTTTCGAGGGTTTTGATAGAGCAAATTTATATGATGCTATTGATACATTTTTAAGACAAAAATCAACTCTTTCTAAACTAAAACTTGTTTAATTCTCAAATTTAAGCATTTTTTTTTACTAATAAGTGATTGTAAGAGTCAAAACAAGGATGTGATATTGATTCAATTTTATTTTTGGTCAAATTGATCATAAAAATATTGGATTAGGAGAACTATAATTAAAGCATTAAAGAAGTGAGAAAAAGTAGCAAATAAAGTCAAGCCCAATTCAACCGCATGAGCCCAACCTGGGAGAAAATAGAGAAACAAAATGCAACAGTAGCGCCCGGTGCCGAAATAGGTGACCGATGCAGGTTAGGCCCAGTATTGGAATATTAACAGAATCTAGTGGCGCCCAACACAACATTCTAAACTGGGCGCGAACGTTGATTTTCATATTTTATTTAATAAGCTTTTGGGTTTAGGGTTAGGTATCTTTGGCTAGAATAGAGAACGAAATTCACTCTTGAAGGCGCGTTTAGGCTTCATTTGGAGTAATCTTCTTATTCCATCATTCTTCTTGTAATGTTTAATTTTCTCATGCCTATGAGGAGCTAAATCACTAATTCTTGGAGTTAGGTTAAAACATTTCTAAACTCTCATGTAATCATATTTGGGCTCATATTATGTCTTATCATAAATCTTATTCTTTCAATATATCAATTTATTAATTTTGTTCTTATGCTTGTTGTTTAGATTCATAAATCAATTATTGATTCTCAAGAGTATTGGAAAATATCTTTTGAATATAAAATTGAATCAATTTACAGGATGAAAGCTTGTGTCTAGGAATAGAGTGAGATTTATTGTTGTTAAGATCCCTGTGTTTATGCAAGATTCATCTATATCAATGAATTGACAGTTAATAGATAAACCTCAAGCTCATCCATTGAGGAATCAGGTTTGACTAATTTTGTGGATTGACATTGATTATTGTTAGAAAAAAGATAAATTTTGTAATGCATGATAGTGAAGATTAGTGAGATCTAACCTTAGCAAGTTAATCATATTATTGTTAAACATTTTTCTGCCTTCAATTGTTGATAAAAAAAACAAAAATATTCTTTTAACTTTTTACATATATTATCAAACCTTGAATTTGTTTTAAATTTGAATTTATTAATTGTTTGATTTTTTTATATTAAACAAATTCTTTGGGAAGAACAATGATTTTATTTTTGCTACATTATGACTAGTGCACTTGTCATCATTGTAAATTTTTGCTAACACTTGCAGAAATCACTGTATGGCTTAAGATAGACCACAAGGCAATGACACAAGAGATTTGTTATTTCTTGAGACAGACAAGGTTATACATGAGTAGTTATAATAGTTGCATTTACATTTTAAAAAGATAATGGGATAAAAGAGCTTAAAGAAAAATTAAGCTCAAAGCTTGAGATGAGATATCAACGAATACAGGGGATGGAAAAATGGAAGGATTAGATGATTAGAGTATCATGTTCATCTCAAGAGAGATATTGGAAAAAGGTTGCATGAATTTAAACATGTAGATACACCTTTGGGTCATTACACAAACTTATCAATTACTCAATGATATGAACCCTCTTTCTTGTTGGGATTCTAAGTTGTGACCTCTAAAGTTGCTTGCTTGTGAGAATTTAAACAAAGAAAAAATAATTAAACGCTTAATTTCATATGTAATGAATCAGAATTATGGATTATGAACAAAAAGGAATGAAAAATGAAATGGAAATTGAGAACACCACACTTCCAAGGATGGAAAATATTCCCTCAAGATCTCAAGTCTGGATCAACAAAAGCCCAAAAAATCTAGCTCTAAAAAAATGAGTATCTCTTTATAATCAAAATCTGGTCTCCTTTCCCTTGGTTGGGTTACGTATAGCCTCTTGACATTTAAAAGTATTACAAGGTAAATAAAACCACTATAGAAGCCAATAATTGGTGTAATAATTCCAAATTTAAACCAATAATTGAAAAAGTGTAACTGCTAAATTATTAACTAAATTTGAAACAACAAAATAATTAAAATATGTTATAAAGTTTTCATTACAAGAAAATTAGCATTTATCTACAACAAAAATTCATATAAATTCATATGTAATAGACAAAATCTATAGGTAATCCCATGTTCCAACATCAACTTTATTATCATATATTTATTATCATCATCATCATTATTATTATTATTATTATTATTATTATTAAAATTAATATTAAAAATAATAATAATTATTATTATAGTATTATTATTAATGATATTAATAATAGTAGTAATAATATTAAATGTAATAATAATAATTATTATTATTATTATAAAATTAATAAAAATAATATTAAATATAATTTTAATAATATTATTAACTATATAAGTTAATAATAATAATAATAATAGTAATATCATAAATAATAATATAAATAATAATTATATTATTATTATTAATGATATTCATAATAATAACAATAAAAATAATAAAAATAATATTAAACGTAATATTAATAATATTCTTATTTATATAAGTTAATAATAATAATAATATCATTATTACTAATTTTTATAATATTACTAATTTCTATTAATAATAATAGTGTTAATATTGTTAATAATAATGTTAATATAATTAATAATAATAATAATAACAACAATAATTTTATTATTATTATTATTAAAATTTATATTAGTAATAATATTAAAAATTAATAATGTTAATAATAATTTTAATAAAATTAATTTATGGATTTTTCATAAGTAACAAATCCGTATGTAAAATTCGTAGATAATGTCAAATTTACCTATTGATTACGATCCGTATGTTTACCTACGAATCCCGTAGATAAAATTCGTAGGTAAAATTTATATGTAATAGATCTGTAGGTAAATTGAGAATTTTTTATAGTGTTCCTTGGGTCTCCTTGTCCTTGTTCTTGTCATAGGTCCTCCATGCCCTTCAAATGTTTGAAACTTCTTACTCTTGATCATATGTCCTCATCACTCAAGCTCCGAAGAAGTTTGGAGGGAGATGAAGACTATTTCATATGCTAATGGAGTATGGAGCATCATGTATGAGATGATGTGTAGTAAATCGAATCTAGCACATGTCAATGTTGTTAGTAAGTTTACATCAGATCTTGGAGACTTTGAAGTATGTGCTGAGATAGTTAAATAAAACAAATATAACAATATAATCTAAAGCGATGTATAGAGATATACACATAGTAGAGACGCAGTTTGTAGATACAAACTATACAAGGAATGTTGATACTAGAAAGTCAATTTTGAATATGTTTTCACACAATTTGGAATTATAATTTGTTGAAAAGCTAGTTTGTCATTAATGGTGACTTTATGTATTAAACCTAGTTGAGTATGTTACACTAAAAAGGTTAATGAGATTCTATGATTAAAGGAGGTGATAAGAGAATTAAGTAATGTGTAAAATTGTGTAACTATTCATTCATTATCATATACACATGTACAGAAGAGAATTAAATGCATTTATATTAAACTGCACTTCGAGCATTGTTACTTTGTTTGGTAGGTAGATATTATTCTTTTATTCGTTTAAAGACAAAAGGAGATAATATATCTTCCATAATTTATAGTTAGATAAAAAATTGTGCCGTGTAGATTTCAAAATCACAATTGTTTAATAAAGAACACTAGAGACCCTTTATTAAAAAATATCTAGTAGTGTTAAATCATTTTATAGTCTTTAAAATATAATGTATGTGATATACATTATCCTGCGAGATAACTTTTATTTGCATAACTTTCTATTTTTATTTCATTGTTCTTAGTAGTTTTTTTTTCTTTTCTTTTGATTGTTTCAAACTTATATCGTATCTTCTGTAAACTTATATTATTTTAAGGTGTAGGTGAATTTTAGATCACCACTTTAGATATGCATGAAAACATTTTCCGATAGTTATCCAATTTCATTTATTACTTGGCGCAATTACTCACCATCACCCATTGATTCTATATCAAATTAAATGATAAATCTACCTTGCGTCCACCATGCAACAACAAACATATATGATAATTATACACACAATAATATATGATAATTATACATACAATAATAGCCGTTTCTTAAACACCCAGCCAGGTTGAACACTACACCAGTACAAAGAGTAGGATTTAACACTGAATTATTTGAACATAACCACGTAGAGAGGCAGAGCCTGATTATCTAGTTTTTCAATCCTTTCAAAGCTTGGCAATTAGCCCATTTTGAATAGGCTTGGCAGGCAAGCCATTATTCTCCTTATCATCCAAATCACCCTGATTTGGTGGAACATCTATTGCTGGAGAGCAATTGAAAAAACCATGCGGCTGCATCATAAATTGCATGATCACAAAATTAGTATCACTTATAATTTCATATAACAATGTGTTTCAACATTTGGTGGAACAAAGTGCTAACAACATTCTTTCTAACAACATTTTTGTATTGGTTAAAATTTAGTAAAAGGTATAGTATCAGGAGAGACTCGTTGAATGAAAAATTAGACCCATAAAAAATTATTTTTAGTGAATTTAACCAATAATAGAAAGGTATTGGATAGAGTGCGTCGCTAATATTTTTCTATTCTTGTGTATTTTAGTGAAAAGTGTTTCATTTCAGAATGAATCTCATTTAAAATTCAGAAAGGATGAATAGCATACCATAAGCATGAAACCAATGCGTTCCACGGGCATAACAGGCCAGTCTTCCAGTCGAGGAATGTGTGTCACTCCAAATACATACCTGCAACATTCCGCCAAATAAGTTCACATGCGCAAAAAATAAATAACCATGACTTCAGAAATTCAAGTCCAGGACAACTATTATCAGCCAAAAAAAATCAGTCATTCGTGGCACCTCAGCTAATAATTATAAGCACTGCATATTCAAGTTTGCAATGGAAAAAGCGTATTGGAGGAGTAGCATCATAGCAAGTAATATAACAGTACACCTAATATTTTTTATTTATTCTCCCCTTAACTATTTATAAATAAATAATTCATAAATAAATACAAACATCACCTCACAATTTGAGTTAGATATAAAGTTTATTTCTTAAAAAAATATTAAAATCATTTAGAACAGAAAAATATCTTGGAGATCTCAAATTAATTAAAAATAAAAACTTTTTAATAATTTATAATTAAATAAAAATCTCACATTTTTAAGATAGGTCTAAAGTCAACTTTTGATATATTCATACCAAATAATCAAACTAACGTATTAAAGTTAAATGAACCAAACTTGTTGTCAATTTAGATTTGTTTTGATTTTCGTTACTAGTTCAAAGTACAATTTCATCTTGGTAAAAAAAAAATTGAAATATAGTTAAACAAACCAAACCCAAATTGATAAAATTTGGAAATTTTAATATTAAATTGTGCAAGTAGCAGCTAAGATCTAGGTAGAAGAATGGAGTTAACTAACCAGAGAACTATATCAGCTTCCTCCAGCGATCGGTTTTGCTTAACCCATGTAGCCAAACCCTCTCCAACACGTGGATTTTGATTAGGGAACTCTCCACCAGGATGCATTTCATCGCGTGCATAAGGAGTAACCCAAAGGTTGTGTTTCAGGAAAGCTGCTCTTCTCAAAAACTTGGCCTCTGAGCCAGCTAAAGGTAAACAGTTTGAGCCAGGTACTAGCTTGTAACCAGTTAGATGCCCAGTTCGGTTTACAGTCCTTGTGTTCCTAACCTAAAATGTCCACAATTGCGTAAGATATACACACTTTGTTCAAACTACCAAATAATCCCAACATTTTAAAATACGTTGATAGTCAATATGTAGGAAAAAAAATTGACAAAACAGCTAATATAAACGCATTCCTGCGTTTCTCGATTTTCAAGAACTATAAGCATCCTGTGCAATTGATAGTTTCTCAATACTGGGGCCACAATACTAATAGCGTGGCAATCTTAAATCAATGACGACCTGAATCATGCAATTTCTCTCTCTCTCTCACACACACACACTCACAATAACTATAACAATTTTTTCAATTGATGTGAATAAATTTAACATATATGTAGTATAAATAGTACTGTGCAATATCCTTCACAACTTACAGAGCAGAAGCAGCTTAAAACAGCAGCCAGATTTGAAAATTTTAGATTGTCCCTGCTACAACATCTAAAGTGGACAGTGACAGCAGAAATATTCACCCAGGGAAAAATTTAACATCTGAATATTTTTTTTCCTTGGGGAGGGGACTTAAAAAATAAGTAAGAACTTACAATCCAGTGACGAGCGGATAAAGGATCACAATCACGCATTGCTTCCAATTCTGATTTAAGCAGTTTTTCCTCAGCATAAAATGCATTGTTATGAACATTATTGTCTCCTGGCTCTTCAACTTTGACATTCACCTCAACAACCTGGGTAAAGAGGAAAGATATGAGCTTATGCTTAATGAATTTTAGCTTTATGATGGAAGAGAGAAGACAAATATCAACAACAAGGAACTGTGGAATGAACTACTGAGTCATAAAATCAGGAGTTCAACATGAAAAATCAACAGATATAAGAACAGAAACCTTATAAGCCACGGTAGCAATGTTAAAATTTTTTATTTTTTAAACGAAGGCGGGTTGGTGCAAAGGAGAAGCAATGTTAAAGATTTAGATCATAGTAGTTTGCAATATAAAGGACATAATGAAAATAAAAACACTGAGCACAGCATGTTCATATGTGGTATTCTTTTGATACATGAATGATTCTAGACAGCTCATTGTCCTGCAATAGAATGCGAAGATACCTAATTGTATAACATCCCATTTGATAATTTTACTATTACAAGATAAAATTTGGACCTGGTTGGGGAGAAAAAAATTTTGCATTTTGCACCAAAGACCTTTCCCACTTATAAATGAAATTGCATGCTAACCTGATTAAATGCTTCGCCAGGTTTGCAATCTACTGCCATGTCCATACGAGCAACAAAAAAATGTTGGTGGACAGGCGCATACAGTCCAGGTGCAATGGTTGTGCCATATTTTCTAGTTTCACCTGGTTGTAATGCTCCTAAGCTGAGAATTCCTGTGAGCTTGACCTCTGCTTCTATTTTTCCATCCTGCAAGAAAATAAAGAATTACGGAGACAGCCTGAGATGCTAGTACGTATTTAAAGGAAAGTAATAAAAAAATCATAGATGGCTCCACCAATATCCTTCAACACACTCACAGATAAATGCATGTTAGATATTTAACTTGCCTGATAAAAGTGCCAGAAAAATCCATATTCATAGTTAGCCACGGTGCATATAAAAGACACTGTCAGCCTTCTAGACCTTCGAACTTCAGCCAAACCTGTTCTCCAATCTTGATGCTTCCATAAAATACCATGGTCTTCCTCATGCAAGCAAACACAGTTCTCAATTGTTTCAACACCTCCATAGAAGTTAGTGAAGTGTGCATCAAAGTATTTGATAAAACCTAAACAATCACAGCCCTGAAATGATGACATTATGCACAAGCAGTTTAATTTCATGTACATTGAGAAGGGAAGATACAATGAAGAAAAAATTGATTGGAATATAAGCAAATGTCCTGACCTTCTTGAGGGAATGAGCATTTTTACCGAGTCCATCTTCCCCAGCATCAAAAGCATTTTTCCTATAGTGAGGATCATTAGGATCTCCATACGGGACCACCATCTCAACAAAGCTCAATCTGTGGGCCACTGGTCTTCGTCCTCGACTTCCATCAATATAGGCTACTGAATGAATAACCAAACCTTCCCTAGGAGTGAATCCAATACGAAAATTCCACTGCAAAAATGGTCCATCAATTTTATCACTTCTCAGTATGTATGATAATGTGGTTTGGGAAAATATGCTTGAGACAGACAACAACCTTCTGCCATTCAATGAAGTGTCCATTAACACGAAAACTAGGACCTTCAGGCTGAATAATCTGTAAGGGTTTCACATCACTTCGGTCAACTCCTCCCCGTGTTTCACCAGAAGTATAATTTCTTAGTGGATCAGCAGGTGGAAGAGGAACAAGTTTACGGTCTTCAAATTCAAGAATAACCATATTTTGCATGTCAACAAGTACATGGATTCCCTCAACTGGACGGGCATAGCCATTTTCCATGGGGCAGTCGCTTTCAGTTCTACAAAAGATTAGCGGTTTAGCAAGTCTTCGGCTAGGAGCATCAGCTTCGCTGTGATATCCAGCACACCTGAAAAATTTCAACAGCACGAGAATTAGACAGAACAAGACATAGCTGAAATGAATTCTCATTATATCATCATGAAGCAGTGCCTAACCAGGGATCCACCATCACGAGATCCATATCCTCAATGCCTCTCTTCTTCATTGCTTCACGAAATGGAGGAAAGTCCTTGACAACAGCTTCACACTCAGCGTACTCCACAGCATCCTAGAACAACAAACAATTTTGATTTGAAAATAATTGAAAGTAACACTCGAATGTCAATGTAACAGTTGCAGTAGTTATCATAATTTGGTAATAGGATTTTTTATTTACCAGTTAGAAAAATTGGAAAAGAAGTTACAAACTTCCACATAGGGAAAATCGGAAAAGAAAAGGTAAATAGTTTAATAATTAATTAGCATGGGCACAAGGAAGACTCTACAAAACCTAATAATCATCACCATTTTAAGGAAGAATAAAATTTGAAGTTTGTATTCACCATTGGAGGCTGAACATCTGGAACAACTGTAGATGATACAACTTTGCCCCTATGGTGTCCACCTCGAGTTGCTGCATGAACTTCTCTAAGTTCAACAATCCATATGCTTGTCTCATTTGACTTTTTATTGTAAACAACTAGTCTTGCTTTCCTTGGAGGAAGTTTAGTTGGAATCACAGGTCCACCTTTTGTCCTGGGGAGCAGTGATGGTTGGAAAGGAGGGAAGAAATATGCATCTGCTAATGCAACAACTTGCTTTTCTGGTTCTACCAGGTCTACTTCAATAAAGCGCATGCCATCCCTCACCTAACAAGATAATCAAACAACTTCGTGAACATCCAGAGATAGTAACAGAGAGGATATAGCTTAATCAAACACAGTTGTTTCATTTCTCGGTAGTAAACCCACACAGAGTGTATATTAAGGAGGAAAATATGTACCTCAGGCGTTGCCCCAGCTGCTCGAACGGTTGCTACAGCTACTGATATTTCAGCAGCAGATAGTGGATCCAGAGGATGGCTGGTTTGAGCTCTCACCATGAGTGTGATACCTATATCAAAAAGAACAGTTCTTCAACTTTGGACATAAGAAATTTCATTAAGGATAGATGAGGAGATAAACTAGGCAGACGATAAGAAAAACACAAAAGACCAAGAATAACAAAAATGGCAAAGCTGAGCATAAACCCAATACATAAAACTCTTAATCTCCCTGCTAATCTGAGAGAGCAACAAAGTTGAAGCATCCATGAGCAGTGCACCACAGAGAAGCTAAGAGCTTAATTCTATCCTTATTGAAAGTGGGGGAATTTAAGAAGGGACAAAACTTAGATGTAATTTCTTATGTACTTACTATTCTGGAATCAAAATTAGAGATTTCACTTCAATAACTTACGCTGACATTTAATACAAACTTTTATTAAGCAGGTAACCGAAATGAAACTCCATTTTTTGATAGAAGAATAGAACCTAAACCAACTAAGAACTATATCTAAATTTTAACCTTAGAAAACACAAATTAAATATGACTTTGGTTGGGAGTGTTCTTAAGGACTGCAGATTGTCACAGAAAAACTCATCCATCACTCTCCAAAATTAAGTTAGGTTGATTATTAGAGAGGAAAAAGAAAAGGTTCTCTTTCTTTGTGCAATTAAATGAAACATGACACTTCATTCAAGTTCTCCTGCATGACAAGTTAAAACTTCCAACAATTCTTCCACCGAGCATGAAATTGATGCAGAAGAAAACATAAAACATCAAGACCCAGTACAAGAGAAGGTGCAGTGTTTACCATGTACGTAAGTGGAAGTAGTGAGAAAGGAGTATGTATGTTGCTCTGTTTCGAAGATGAGAGTATACGGAGAAAATGACGGCGAAAATGAAATGAAATTTGGAATCCGATAATTATAACAGAAGAAGAAAAACGGACTCAATATAATACTACCAAGAAAGAGAGCATGATCAATCATGTACATGCGAGCAAGAAAAAGAGCGAATAAAGTGTACTTTATAACTTGTAGTCAAACAAATAAATTGACCCAAATAAAAACTACTCTGAAACCACTAACTTGTTTATTCATATCATTCTATCAGCAACCAAGGAGACGATCAAGTAAAAAATAATAATAATATGAAGTTCTTAATTAATTGAAAAAAAAACGAAATTGAAATAAAAATAAAAAACCTTTGGCAGAAGCGGTTTTGGGAGGAGAATCGATGGCGGGAATGAAGGTGGCAACGGAGGGCCGCTGTTGTTGTTGTTGCGGTGGTGGTTGCTGTTGTTGGGGCGGCGCAGAAGAAGACGGTTTGGTAGTTGCGGTGGCGCAACATGGCGTCGTTTTTTCCTGAGCTGTGGCCATTGGAGAGGGTTAGCGAGCTCAGCGTAGTAAATTCCAGTGTAATATTCCACTGACATACAGCAATAATGCCAGTTGTTTCGAGTGTAAGCCACCGCCGCCACCACCACTAGCACCAACTGCAGCAAGTGAGTGATTCAGTGACGCTGTAAAAGGGATCACACACGAGGAAGATCCTTTAAAGAAGAAGAAAGAAAGTTTGAGAGAGTTGTGGTGGAATAAGTGGAGTTTGGTGATGGAATTTGGTTAATTAAAATAATGATTAGTGGTTGATGTGAGTGTGTGGATGGATGAGGGAGGGAGGGAAGGTAGGTGAAGGTGGGGAAGAGAAAACGTCAGCTCAGCGAAAGCGACAAGGTTGCCAAATAAGCATAACGGACACATTGACAGTGATTCAACACACACTTCCACGGAACATGCAACTCTTCGTCTATCTTTTCCTTTTACCCTTTTCTTTGTCCCTGTCATTCGACTCGTACGTGGAGTAAATTATTGTTCCATTGTTCCAATTAAGGTTGTTTTCGATATGTTACCGCAAGTTGCTCAACTATGTGGCAATTCCCTGTGCCACAAAGGGAAGGATGCGTCTCAGTGCTCCTAACTTTTTGTAATTCCGTGTGCCTTTTATTGCTTCCCAGCTTTCGTGCACCTAGCTTTTTCTGATTGCAATTTTTAATATAATTATATTGTTAATAAAATATCAAAAATATCAAAAAGAAGGAGGCCATTTGCTTTAACTTTTTGTGTTTGTGAGCTTGGTCAGAGTTTCAGCTTTTAGATGTTTAGATAAATTTAGAGGAGAGGCGTCCTTATCATATTTGATTATTAATGAATCTTTTAATAAAGCAATCACTTCGATAAATATTGGTAAATGAAAGATGAATTCTAAGTATATAAATATCCATAAAAATAGAAAAGTATAATTCTTTTATGATTAAATTGGTATCATAAATATTGTCATATTTGTATTTTTAATACCATAAAAGATAATTATAATAAAAAATATTAATTTGGTTAATTTTGTTTGAATTATGTTCACAGTCGAAGTGATTGAATGTGTTTATTAATTGTCATGTTTAAGTTTTCTTTTAATAAACATATATAACAATTATTAAAGACTAAACATATACTCAATTTACATCAACAATTAATCAAGTTTAAACAAAACTAATAAACTTTTGTATTAAAATTACTTTTTCTATCATACTAAAAATAAATATGTCAATACTTACTATATTAAATCCGATTATTTACACTTCTTTTATAGTTTTATAAAAGTTTTGGTTAAATGGAGATGTGTAGTTATCCACTACTCAATTTCATGAAAAGATCATTGTATTATATATATTATATTGCATGATATTATATATATCGTATTATATTATAATGTATTTAGGATTATAAGTTAAAGACGTTTAGATTTATGGAAAATCAAATAATTAATTATTTTAATGAAGGTTAATATTTCTTTTTCTTCTTCTTTCTTAATTCTTCTTATGGAGAGGTTATCTTTACAAGTTTCTTTTAAAGATTTATAATTTTCCTTTTCAATATTAACTTTGTTGGGTTCAACAAGAAGATTTATGTTTTATTAATTTGTTCTCATATGTAATATCAACTATCCTTTATGTATGTCAAATCACATCAAAATTATACTTTGATATCAACTACAGAATTTTAATTGATGGTTAGCATTTGATCCAATGATTATGGAGTAAAAAATAGATATGCAAAATCCTTTAAAAAAATGACAAATAATAAATGTTATAATTAAAAATATTAAAAAATTAAAGTACCTTGTTATTAATATTAATCATTGAGACAACTACTAATATGCCATTATTGGTATGTACAAAGAAAGGAGGTGAAAGTCAAGTTGGAGTGACTGAATTACAAAATTGATCTTATTTTTTATTGTCTATGCTAACAAATCACATGATTTTATATTATTTTCAAACTTACATCTATCAATGTTTTCTTTTTTTACACTACCTTTGTATATTTTCCTTCTTTTTTGTGTGGTTCCTTCACCTCAACTCACTTAATATACTTAAACCATGATAATTTACTATTTCAATATCAACATTATCATCATTGTTTAAGGTAATTTTATGATTTCCATCAAATATTAAAATCAGATAATCGATTATATTATAACATAATTAATTATATCCTAACATATAATATAAAGTGATAATATGTTGTAAGGTAATGGATAAGTTTTATATACAACGTAAATATATAATCATTTATAATTATATTACATAATAAAATAAAAATAAATTATAATAATTATAATAATAATATTTTAAATAAGAATATTAAATATGATTAATAAATTCATATAATTATAATAAACAATCATATTAATAATAATAATATTAAATTTTAAATGATAACGAATAAATTTACATTATAATAATGATTAACAATATTAATATACAATAAAAATTAGTAATAATAGTAAATAATAATAATAATATTAATAATAACAATGAAATAATTTTATATGATAACAATAATAAATAGTAATATTACTAATAAAATCATAAATAATAATAATTAAAAATAAAATCATAAAATAATAATATGAATAAAAATAAAAATAAAATTTAAGGAAAGGATAATAAAGTCATTTTATGAAATATTTAATTAGAAATAATTTTAATTTATTACATCAATCAAATTAATCACCGACTTTCATACATTTTTCCTTCTTTATATTTTTCTTCCTTACTAAAAATAAAATCATAAAATAATAATATAAATAAAATTTAAATTTAAATTTAAATTTAAGAAAAGAATAATAAAATAATTTTACAAAATGTTTAATTAAAAATAATTTTAATTTATTACATAAACCAAATCACGAACTTGCACAAATTTTTATGTTTAGTGCTTATGTGAACTGAAAGGCGTGGATTTTGGATGTTTGTTTCTACTTATTGTCCATGATATATCTGAAGAAAGGAAAAAGAGAAAATTTGAGATTTTAACCCCTGTAATGAGTGGAAAAAAAGAGAAAGATGAGTAATAATAAGTATATCACTACTTTACCCTTTATTTTAAGTATATTTCTGAAGAAATGTGCAATTAATTAAAAAATAACAGTTGATACAGACAGTGCATAGTCGATAATGCAATTATAGAGGCATACACAGGATCAATGCACTCTCTCTTTTAATTGTTTCTTTACTGATTTATGATGAGGAGTCCCACTTGAAAAAAATAAATGCTCTTTTTTATGTTTTTCTTATTTGTTACTTGTTAAAGTTATAAAACTTGACTATTTTTTTTCTGTATTAAAGAATTCTTATTTTTCTATTTAAAATGTTCAACTATTGGATAAATAATAATTGTAAAAAAATAAAATGCTTTTAAACATTAAATTAGATTCCCTCAACCAATCTAATTGTATAAAAGAAGTGAGAAATAATTAATATAATATTATGTTAATGTATAATTTAAAAATTATATAAAATTAAAAAATATTAAATTAAATTTTATTAAACCTTATAAATATTTACATAATTTATTCAACTATTTATAAATTTAGTCCCTATACATTAACAGGGTAAAATAATATGAATAGTTTAACCAAGGGAAATATATTTGATATGTGGATATAATTTTCAATTAATTATCTAAACATATTAAATTTTAAATATTATTTTTCCAATATATAATTCATATGACATTCTTTTGCATTTAAAAAGATAAAAAATTAATTTTCAATTAAATTTTTGGATAATTTTATGTTACAATCGTTAAATTGGCTTAATGAATAACTTAATTTTCAATTTGAAGATACTAGAATTTAAAGATAAAGATGAAGAGTACAAGTATATGATTAGGTAGATTGTACATAATTCTTTATGTGATGAGATAAAAAAAATACTTTTATACAAAACTCTTGATATGTTTTTATGTAAAATAAATAAAATTAATAAGTCAAAACTTTTTTTATAATTGTATTTAAAGAAATAAATTATTTAAATTTAAAATACTAAACAATGTTTTTTTTAATAAATTCTTTATAGTTAAATATAATTAACGAATACAATTATGGATACAATGATTACGGATTTAAAAATATTTTTAAATAAATTATATTTACTTTGAATTTTAAAAAACTTTAAAAAACTAAGATAAAAATATATTGATGTAAATTATTTAATTATAATTATTAATAAAAAATTAACATATAATCTATTAACTTTCTACCTACCCATTTTTTCAGACAACTTCTAATATTAGTTATTTTTTGTATTGTGATTTTTTTTTGTATATTGTTTTGTTTTCAGAAACAGTAAATCTGCTGATTTTTCTTATATATATATATATATTATTTTGTATATTCTCTTTTTTTCTTGAAACAGTAAATTTGCTGGTTTCAGTCTTCAAATCTAAATAGACTGTAAAGGAACTTAAATAAAAAATTATTAAAAGTTGGTTTGATCATCATACTAGTGTTATGTGATAAAAAAGGCAAAGAAATCACCCATTTGAAGTTTTATCTTCTTTAAAGATACTCCGATAAAGGAATCATTTTCACTGTTAGATTGAGAATTGAGAGGGGTATATTCTCTATTTTTAAACCATTTCCCTTGTCAAGGGGATCCAATGATTCTAAGAAAATAATAATAATTTCCATTAGAAAGAGATTAAGGCTCTATTTGTTTTGGTTAAAAAAAAAAAGTAATTGCTGAAAAGTGATCTATTTTTAGTGATTCTAACTAGAAATTGACGCGATTGTTTACAGTTAAAAACAAATCTCTTTTTAAATTAAATTAAAAGTGATGTTTAATTCATTTGACAGTTAACATTGTTGAAGATCTTCTTTTTGAAGACCTTTATAAGCACTTATAAAGAAACATGTTTGTTTAGTCTGGAATAAAAATTACTTTTAATAAACACATTAAATTTTAATTTCTATCTTAAATTTATTAAATTAACATTGTTGTCTAGCTTCTTTTTTAATTGAATGATTAGATTAAGTGTACTTTGTTATACCTCTTGATGAAACTCAATAATCACAAATAATAGTGTGTTCTAAAGATAACAAATAAAATGAACTACCCTATACAAATAATATGGTAGTACCCATGTCGTTTTATCTATTTTATATATTTTATATTTGTTTGTGTTGGCTGTTGTTATTCTTCATGATTAGTTCTATTAGTATCGTCTTCAACACTGAAATTTTCTTCAAATTCATCCTTCTAATATAATTGTGAAGTTAATTGAAATTTGAGTTACAAAATTAAATTGATCATGCTTCGTATTCGCCTTATTAATTTGCAAACATCACATGTTTTTTCAATAATACTTCTCAAACTAGAATGATAAAAGTTAAATACCTCATCATTAAATAAAAAAACATGGATTCAATCGAAAGTGTCCAAGGTGATATACCTTATATTCCTAAAAAGTTCTAACAAACCTTTGAAAGATGGATATCCTAAGTCAAAAATATAATATATACCCTTTTATAAAGAAAACAATATTAAAATATTGTAAATATATACTTATCATGAATAAAAACAATTTACATTAAAACTACCTTATGGGATACATAAATTGTTTCCAAACATGCTAACAGATCATTATATTTTATTAAAAACCCTTATTTTCTAAGAAAAATGTTTAAACAAACAATCAATAGAATAAAAGAGTGGAATATAAAGATCTTTTAGTTCTCACACTTAAAGGATCAGTTGAAGATGAAGGATTATTTGGATTTGGCTCTTCAATTAAATTACCATTTCGGCAGTCACTTCAGTGATGAAGTGACTTGATTTCTTAGTTGGCTAAGCTATTGCGGAAATAATAAAAAAAAAATTTAAGTATCCAAAAAGCATATGAAGTAATAATATTATGATAAAATATAATGACGTACACCAGATTATTCTTTGCATTTAGAAACTTGGTTGGAAGTAGTTTCTTGAGTTGATAAGTTCCATCCTAGTTATCCTAAACCTCGACAGTCTCTAAAACATTCTTGGATTTATTATATAAAATACAAAAAAATATATAGCATATTAAAAATAGTAAGAAAATACAAGATAAATCCGATAACTCTCGCCCTTATATGTACGTGGCAAATGTGAGTAAGCTACAAAATTTTCGGGCAAATTATAAGATGATTTAATAGGACTTACTTGAGATTTCTTGAGACAATCATGCTTAAGATAAAAGGAAAAGGTAGTTGAAGTTGGGAAGAAAAAAAAAAAAAAAAACTCTAGTAATTAATATTTGTGGAAAAATTCTATATCGAATACTAAATAAATATTCACTGAAATAATGAATACATATATTTTTATTATGTACTTGTTGATTGGACAAATATGAGTATTATATCTTCTACTTACCACTTATTATTAGTAAATCTTAATTAAGTATTTTTTAAAAGTTAAGTAATTAAAATAAAATTATTAGTGAAAAAATATTAATCTTTACAGAATTGTTTAGAATTTGATTTTATATACTTATATTTTTTTAATTTAAATCTATGAAATTAAAATTATTATTAAAAGAACTAATTTTTTAAAACTTACACTTTGATACAACGCATTTAAATTTAGTTATTAGAAATACCAAAGTTATATATTAATATTTTAGTCTGTAATTTTATTTGAATTGTGAATTTATATTTTGAAGACTTTTTTTATATAATTTTATAATGATTTTCTTTAAAATTTAAGTAAAAAATATCTGTAGATATTCATAGATATCTGCGAATTTAAAAAAAATTAGAAATATTTTTTTACGGATATATCTATGTATTGAAGTTCTTAAGTTCATTTTCTATAGGAGAAAACATTTAGCAAGTCTAAAATATGCTTAAATAAAAATACGTGAGTGTTTTGAGGTAAAATGGTGGATAAATGATTTAATAAGATTATTTTCCTTTTCTCTTTGTTTTTGTTTGGACTAAGAAATGGATTTAAGAGAACATACTTGAGAAGAAAGTATGTGAAAAGTTAGATTGTTTGGATTGAGAGAAATATAGTGAAATTTAAAGAAATTTGAGGAGAAAGTTTGTGTAAAGTTTGTTAGTGATGTGATAGATATGATTGAAATTATACTTATTTTAATTGATAAAATTGTAAGATTATAAAGTTGTACTCGTAGTTAAAAATAATTGAAAATTAAATATGAATTTTTTTGTTTTAAGAAAATTATGAAAATATAGAACTACACAATTTTCTTTGAAGTTAAATTAAATTTACATTAAAATATGATCAATTCGTGTAATTGATTAAATTTTTTGTTAATAAAATTGTAAAATTAAAGATTGAGTTTAGGGTTAATATTATTTTAATTTGAAATGTTATTAATTATGATTTTTTTTAGTTGAAGGAATTATAAGATTATCAATTATTTTAAAATAAAAATAAAAATTAAATTAAATTATTATTGTTAATATTATTAATATTTGTTTATTGTAACACCCAACAAATATACATTGTCTAGCATATAGTGAATCCAAAAAAAGGGAACAAATTTTAAAATAAGTTTACGATCTTTCACATACTTCTACACTGCACCTGCATTCATATCTACTCATGTACATAATATCGCAAGTCACAACACAACAAGAAAAGCAAGAGTAAGTTAGTGAAAATAAAATTTTAAAATATACTTAATACATGCAAAAAGAACAAAATGTATTACTCATACATAAGAATTTCTTTAAAGTCTGACATATAAAGTTTTAATACCAAGAACATTATTCATACCGACCACACATGGATCTATTTTCAATCACAATCAGTTTTAGTTCATTTCAATCACACATACTTTATTTCACTCATACTGAAATCATTTCAGTCATATTGAGTGCATAAAGATTCATATGCAATCCCAACATCTTGATTTCCTTTTAATCACTAGTACTTTGATTTCATTTCAATTATATGACTTGTATATGTTCTCATCATTCAGTCATATCACACATCATATCAATTCTATCGTACTGAAACATATAGATACATATGTAACCTATAGTACTTTGGTTTCATTTCAACCAAAATGATTACATATGAACATATAATTCAATCATCACACATCATATCAATTCAATACTGAAACATATAGATGCATATGTAACTATGGTACTTTGATTTCCTCTCAATCCTCAATATAATGGTTTCATTTCAACCAAAATGGTTAAATATGGACATATAATTCAGTCATCGTATCAATTCAATCATGCACAACCATATATATCTTACAATTCACAATTCACAATATTCAGAAACATCTCTTATCTATCAAGCTATCAATATCAAAGTTTATACTATGTACATAATTAACCAATTTCATAAAAAAAAAAATCAAAAGTTCTCACATGCTACTTTCTAATATCATTACTAAAATCAAGTCAATTAATCACACCAAATCAAGATAAACAATCAAACTCATTTAGTGCTCAAGGACTAGTTAGACTCCAAGAAAGACCCGAGCACTGATATCAAATATTCAAATCTTCTATCCTAGAATTCTATTTGAAAGAAACTAACTAGTATAAAACAAGTTACTAGTTTCCCTTACCTGAGATGACGATCTCCAAAACAATCCCTCCAAACTAGTTAGTAGCATTGATCCAATCTCTGAGGATCTAGAGCAAGTTATCCAAACAAAACAAATTTCAGTATGATCTTAGTTAAGTTGAGAGAAATACTTTTCTCAACTGTCCCTACCAAGATTGATGACAAAAATTTAAGAAAAAACAGAAAACAAGAGATCTTTAGAGCAAATGGAAACTTATTCTGTTTGAAATTCTAATGGGATAGAAATGATCCATAACTCCTCAGCTACTATAGTGTGTGATCAGATTTTGGAATAAATGAGGTATGGAGAAAAAAATTTGAGGTGGAAGGGAGAGAGACACGACAACGGGGTTTCGGTGCTTCTCCACAGGTGTTACATTATCCCTAACTCAAAAAATTAGTTTACTAAGAATAAGATTAGGATAAGATTCTCTAACCATCTCCTCCACCTCTCTAGTGGAATTACTTTATATAAGATTGTAGAAAACTTTAATTAAATGGATGTTTCTACCACATAATTACTTTACTTGGAATACAAAATATAACTGACACTTATATTTATTCTCATCATCTTTTCTTTGGTTATCAGATTACCTCCCAAATAATGCTTTATAGATTGTACTTATGTTTCTTTTGCTATGCACATTTTGTATGAGACTAGAAATACTCAAATTCAAGACATTCATTAGAACACTTTCATTCATGTTATTCGAAGTGTATGGAAAATGAGGAATGATAATAAATTTGGTAATCCTCTTATAATCCTCTATATAAAAAATCTTACATTAGGTAAAATTTCTAAAGGTGTGATGGATAATAATATTGATGACTTTGTAATTATAAAAAATTTTAATATCCACTATGCTTATAAGACTCTAATATTTTTATGATTGTTTGGAAACCACCACCTATTGGTTTTGCGAAATGTAATGCATATGATGTCGCTCAAGGATGTACTGGTTTTGCTGATAAATACATGAGAAGTTTCTTTTCTTATCTTGAGATTGGTATTGCAATGAAGGTTGAATTTATGAGTGTTATGTTGACTATTGAGTTTATTGTTATTAAAGATTGGACTTCCTTACATTTTGGAAAGTAACTATATGTTAGTTATTAGTTCTTTTAAGAGTCCCTAGTATAGTATTTTGCTGTTTTCAGGGGTGGCTCAAGGCCCAAGCAGGTAAAGCAACCACTTTAGCCCTCAAGGTCTCAAAGGCCTAAAAAAAATTTAATATGCTTTAGGCCTCAAGGTCCCAAAAGCCTAAAAAAGATTTAATATGCTTTAGACGTCAAGGCCTCAAAAAAATTTAATACTCATATATTATTATAAAATAAAAAATATTTAATTTTAAACATATTGATATCATTTCTTTATATGTCATATCATTGTCTGACTCTTCCACTTCTATCCTTCTTTCTTCACTTATCTCCTTTCTTCATCAGTCTCTTTGTTCCTTCCATAATATTATTTCAATATGTTTTCAATTTCAAATTTCTTTCATTTCATATTTAATCATTCTATAGTGTGTATTTATGTGCGTGCTTTTACTTAGAGATTTTGAACAGTAGATTGATTAAGGAATAATTTGTGTTCACTTTGACTCCTTTTGAGTGATCAATATTTGGTAAAAATAATATGAGATTGATTAATTGATCCCAATTTTTTTTCGTTATTGTTTAATTAATCTTAAAATAATTTGTGCAGATTTAAAGAAGAGAATTTAGAAATTACAAATTATATTTAAAGACATACTAAAGGACGGGACCGAAAGATAATAGAAGTTACAAATTATATTTAAAGACATACCGAAGGACAGGATCAAATCATAATAAGAGACTTGAGACTCTACGATCAAGTTTATTATCTTGACAATCAAGTTTTATCTTTTTAACTTATAAGTTATATTCAGTGTGATATATATTATAATTTTTAATTTTATATAAAAGTATATAAATATGGTAACTAAAAAATTTGAATCAGGTTATTCAAAACTTCAAAAAAAAGAGTTGAATTTTTTGTTGAATCACAAAAAGGGACTATGAATAAATTTATAAAATAAAAAAAATGAATTAGAAAATGTAGACGAGTCTTCTTTAAATGAAAAACATAACAATATAAATTTAGGTGAAGATAATAATATAAATATAGGTGAAGACAATAATAAAGTAGTCAACGAAGATAATAATTTTGATTTTCAAACTTAGGATAATAATTTTGATTCTCAAACTCATGATAGTAACACAAACTCAGGATAACGAGAATGAAATTGCAAGACAAAATTGTTCTAATATTAAAAATATAATTTAATTATTTTATTAATTTAAAAAAAACCTCATTTTTTTTATTCGCTTTAGGCCTCCTGTAACACCCCAAAATAACATGCATAAAACTAAACATTCTACTAATCATCATTAAAATTCATCAACATACAATAATCCTTTAAACTAAAGTATTTAAAAATTCTACCTTCAGAATTCTACTAAAACATAATTACAAATTATCTCCAAATTATTTTTTTCAAATTTAGCTTATGCCTAAAAGCACCAGTCATTCCAAATGATCCTCCACAAACCCATTTGCAACACCATCTGCTCCTATGCCAAAAACACGATCATTGCAAACAGATATCAAAACACAAGTACAACAAAACAAAGGGTAAGCTAACCAAAATTTTAATAATACTTAAGTATTTCAATTTAAACACAAATATTAGCACCACTCAAGTCTTTCATTCAGTTACATGCATCATCACAATATAAGACACTGACACACTATAAACTTGACTCTACTTTCGGAAGACTCGTGCATTGAATAGACCTCGAGATATGCACCTGTCATACGCTATGAACCCACACAGCCTCCACACAAATGAATCATCAATCATGTATGACAGGGTTAGTCCCCCTGAGATTTTCCTGACCAGCTATATTTCAAGCTGCAGTCACTCAGACCTCCTTCGACTCTCACCACCTAGTAATAATCGTCTATTTGATTCATACTACTAGTAGAGTCAGGATATCAATCGTTCACCCGATCCTTAGACAATGCACTTCCTAACTAACCCAGACACGAGTGTTTTCTTTCCTGAAAACACTATGCCTAGGCTTTGACAAACTTGATCAACACTGAAAAACAAGGTTTAGACCGAGTTCAAGAGGGGGGTGAATTGAACTTAGAAAACTTTTCGCAAATCTGATTTGTTCTTGAAGTAGAGAATGAAAATTCTTTATTTAATCGATTGAGCACAGCGGAATACATTAGAGATAAACCCAGAATTCAGTTAAACCCAGAAATCAATTAAACCTAGAAATCAGTTTACAGTGTAAGATTGTGCTAACCCAGATTTAATATGTTTAAACACAATCCAGTATATTACACACAATCCAGAATCACAGTTGATTATGCAAACAGATGTTCAAAGTATGATTAACAGTATGAACTGATTTTAATCCAGTTAATTTTAAAGATGGCAGCAGTGAATAAAAGCAATCAAGAAGAGTAGGGAGAAAAGCAAGAATACAGAATTTTTATCCTGGTTCACCCTTCCACAAGGGCTACGTCCAGTCCTTTGCAAACTAGCAAAGATTTCCACTAAAACAGATCACAAGATCA
>Ga0209489_103969_pt1 | contig 28018 bp, 9 predicted proteins | sample SiratrowhiteBW_FD_187527 | JGI IMG/M metagenome (GOLD analysis project Ga0209489, IMG submission 187527) | Root nodule microbial communities of legume samples collected from California, USA - Siratro white BW (SPAdes) (version 2) | ecosystem: Host-associated > Plants > Roots > Nodule | place: USA... | reverse complement strand
AAGCGATTTAAAAAAAAAAAAAAAAACAACAAAGTTTTAAGGAACAAGTGAATGTAACTTCATGTGGCTAACCCATAAACAATTGGAATACAGTATTGGTTTTCACGTTAATGATCATTTGTTTGCAAATTTATCTAGAGTATTAACTAATTTCATTGAAATATACTAACCTTTTAAAACATAGTAATACTAATCGTGTGGAGAATATTTAAACATAAAAATTTAAAATTTATTAAGTATATTTAATGTACGGTTAATATTTATTTTATGTTTTATAAATTTAAATTCTGAGGATAACCGTGTATAAACCTAAAACAATAAATAATAATCTAAAAGATCTTCCTAAAAAAAATTAATAGAAAAAACAAATCAGCCATAAATTAAAATAACATTCATCCTAAATAAATATTACCTAATATTTATGTTAATTAAAATAAAAGAGAAAGAAAACAATATTTACTTGATAAATCTTTATAAATTAAGAATAAAGGACAATTGATTAGAAACAAAAATAACACAATTAATCATTTTTTATTACTGAAACATTTTTTCTGTTTACAGGAGCAAAATATACATAATCTTATATAATATTATAAAACAAATAAAAATATGTATCTCTTAATTTTTTTATACACAGTTCTTATAATGATTTTTTTTTTCTAGAAGACATGCAAGATTAAAACTTAAAAATTTGATGTAAATTACCCAAATATCTTTATCAAGCTTCATAGATATCACTCCTGTTAACACAGTTCAACATCTAGTATAGTTAAAAAACCAAGAAAACAAACATCAATAATAAAATTTATCCGATTTCATTATCATACAACGGAAATGTAAAGATTTTTAATATTAACCATAATTTATCTCAAACACGATTATAAAACAATCTGTATAAAAATTCATAAAATTTGTGAATTTGACTTTTCTAAAATAAAAAAATTTCATTAATAAAAAACAGATTAGACTCACAAAAATAGATTAAAAATTAATTAAAATTTTAACTATTATTTTTCTTATTAAAAATTACCACCACAGAAGAATATTACCACATAATAAATTCCAGATTTATGTCTTATATAAACTAAATCCAAATTACTTGACATTATATATAAATAAATAAATAAATAAATAAAATGGGAAAAATAAAAACCCTTCGCTTGAACAAAGGGTTGAAGAGTGGTCACACAGAAGCAGCGGCGAAAGGTTAGAGATGGTTAGCCAAAGGCAGCGACTGGCTCGGAAGCGGTTCAAAGCGGAGCACCCTGAACTGTTTCCGAAGGTGGAGCCCACACCTCCCAAAGACCCTAACAAGAAGAAGAAGAAGAGAAGCGCGTTCAAGCGCAAAGGTGCCGAGTCAAAACCCGGTTCCAGGAAAAAGCACCCCCTGAGAGTCCCCGGCATGAAGCCCGGCGAGAGCTGCTTCATCTGCAAGGCCAAAGACCACATCGCCAAGCTCTGTCCCGAAAAGACCGAATGGGAAAAAAACAAGGTCTTCTCTTCCTTCGCGCTCTACATCTTATTAACCCTATTATCACTCCTTTCTCATCGTCAATTAACGTGATTTGTGTTAGGGTTTTGCAGATATGTTTGCGGTGTCGTCGACGCGGTCATAGAGCTAAGAACTGCCCCGAGGTGCAAGATAATGCTAAGGATGCCAAATATTGCTATAACTGTGGGGAAACTGGCCACTCTCTCTCGCTTTGTCCGCACCCTCTTCAAGAAGGTTTGTTAATGCGTATCCATTTTTTTGTGTTTTTTCGTCATATAAGTGTGATAGGTTTATACCTGATAATGTATAGCATGGTCATTGTAAGTTTTAGAGCTTTTAATTGTAGTCTATATTGAATAGTCGTTAATTTGTATGGAATTGTATGAGTTATATACAATGAAAAATTACTTCAAATATATCGTATAGTTGATATAAACGATTTAAACTTGAAATAGATCAAACAACTTAAGCAGAAGTCATATAAAACAAAACTAGTAGTTATGCATTGAACAGGTGAGTGTCAAATAAAAAAGGAATAACTAAATAGGATAAGTTCACAAGTTTTCTTTCAATTCCTTTTGGTTTACAAATTTAAGCTCTCATGACCATGAGAACACTGATGAAAAAGTATAGAAAAGACACACATCTTTGAATCGTATCGATGATGATATGGAATTACACATTCACTCATGTATTGTAGGGTACAAATTCATTTAAAATTCATCTTATGCTATGAATGAATATATAGCCAAATTGTATTGAATTGTAAGATTTTGAACCACGAAACTTAAGAGTTTTGCCCTCGAGGGCTTTTTACTTTACACCTTAAGATCTTATAGAATAAGTACATGTTATTTAAGTACTTTCATGTAAGTTGCTTTTTTGGTGGGAGGAGAAATTTTGCAAAATAGTATTTTATTCAAGTGGTAAGCTGTTTTCATGAGCTATCTTAGAGAGCTTGTTAAAGTAAGCTGAAAACAACTTATGGACATATCATAAGCTACTTGCACCAGTGCTTATGTCTCCTGTTCAAATAAACAATAAATTAATTCTTCCAAATAAGAACTAGATGGATGGATAATGGTGTATACTAGAAGTTATAAAGTTTTATTTTATCTTTGCCTTGGATTATACATGTGCAAGACTCGTCAAGAAGAGGTAAGTTTTTTCATAAATAACCTCAGTAGTACTGTACAGTCCTAGAATTAAATGAGGGCATTATTTAATCTGTAGATCTGTTTCCTAGATTGTATGGCATATGCATTGACACTTGCTTACTGTTAAATCTAGGGCACACTGATAAGATGATTATGCAATTAAACAGTTATCTTTGTCAGAAAGCTTGATTGGTTTTAAAATATAAGGTATTTGCAACAAAAGGTCAATGTACAGTAACTTTTAGCCATTTCTTCTAGGCAAATGTGATGTGGATGTTATCATTCATGTATGTACTTTGCCCTGAGCTTTCAGGATTATGAGTTATTTACTGTTCTCAAAATGTTAAGTATAATATGGAATTTTAAAGTTTGGTGTTGGCCGTCACATGTTCTTTGTAAAGGATTAAGTTGGGAAGGTGTTTATGCATTTATGTTCTTATATTAACTTGAAATACTGAAAAATTTCTACCAATGCTCAGCTTAATTTTCAAAAAAGATGTGTGTAATATAAAATAGAAGATATATATTTCTTTTAACTTTTGCTCTCCTTACTTGATAATAGGATTTCACTTAGTATCTATTTGGTTTAAAAAAATGTCTACTGTTTGAATTTCTTATTTTCACAAATAATTACAAAATTGCGCTTTATTTTCATTTTCTTTTCTTTTATCACATATTTGCAAATTGTAAAAACAAGATTTTGTTGTTTCACCGTCTCTTGTACAAAAAGAAAGAAAATTAAATAATTTGTTACTTTTTGTTATTATTTGTCAAGCAGGAGATAGCAACAGAAAATGTTTTCTCAAACTAAGCAAGCCATTGAAAACAACTCTTTATATTAAAGCTAGACTTTGTGCTTTTGTTGCTTAGTGTGTATTTGTATATTTTTGCAGCTGGTTAATTAGCTCTTTTTTTCTGAATGAAACACGTGAAGTGTTGTGGTAAATGATGGGATTTTGCTTTAGTTAAGTATAAAAAAATAGAGTGCTTCAGTGCTCCTTAGTCAATGTTAGTTCTAAAACTCTAGTAATATTTTGTTTGTTTTCTCCTAATACAGAGCAAAAGCAAACAGGCTTACATCATTATTTTTTCGTGATCTGTGATTTTTTGTGTTGTTGTATTAGTTTTTATGCTATCTTATTATTGTTTTTTTACTATTGGGTGATGACTGGCTTCTCTGCAATATTTTTTCTTGTAAATATGTCCCCTAATTGTTGTGGAGTTTATTGTTGCCTTTGATAAAATCTTATCTTCTTAATTTTGATTTTGATGGCGTGCTTACTTATGGGTTCATTAATATCGTTTCTCATGATATAATGTACATCATTGCATTGATGATGCAGGAGGGACAAAGTTTGCCGAGTGCTTTGTCTGTAATCAGCGGGGACACTTGAGTAAAAACTGTCCTCAAAATACTCATGGCATTTATCCGAAGGTATTGATATTTCCTTTAACACCAGACCTTGTAAGAGATATATATCAATATGAGTTAAATCAACAAAACTTGTCTCCTGTACGGTTTTTCTGATCTATTGCAACAATTTTTTTAACTAGGGTGGTTGCTGTAAAATTTGTGGTGGTGTGACACATTTGGCAAAAGATTGTCCTGTCAAAGGAAGGCAGGGATCTGTTGCTGCTAATGGCCCTGTTGGTAGATGTAAGTTTTTTGGGAAGAAGCTTGAATGGATTTTCTACTACTATATTTCTGGTCTTCATAGTTAGTGCTTTATTTTTGTTTATTCTGCTTGGAATCCATTTTCATGCATTTACTTATCTAAAAGAGGCTAATACTAGTGCTGTTTTGCTGCTATTAATTAGTTAAATTCGATATAAGTATCGTAGTTTTTAACTGTAATATCAACTGATTACAAGTAGTAAAGTGCACTATTTTTTGTTCCTTTGTCACCTTAGGATAAATTAGAACAGTTTCAATGCACAACCGCTTCTCTACAATTAGTGATATTTTGTCTCTTTAATACATTATTCTTGTCCTAAAATAGATTTTGAACGTCTGTTCTTCATACCTGACTTTGTGGTTACATAAATTTGTTGCTAGTAGACTGTACGACTTTTCTTGATTGCACTTCACAAATGTTAAAATTTATTGTGTAGGATATTAAGGGAAATAGTGTCAGTTGTGATAGGCTTGAAATTTGATTGTCATGAGGACATGGACACTGGACAGTGCTACCTTTTTCATTTTATTTTATTGGATGCTGATCTTCAATTATTTTATCTAATTTAACTGTGTAGTGTTCTTATTAGAAGTGATCACTGCCCATTTTGCAATCCTTGTTTGAGTTTCACCCATGAATAGACATTGTCATAACAAAGGGACTAATATTTGCGACTATTTAATGTCTGACGGTGGGTTGAAGTATATTTTTAAGGAATAATTTCTCCACCATAGAAATATAAATGAACTCTAATTTTTGGAATGATCATTGCTGAGCCTGAACTCATTTTGTATACCTCAGTATTTTATAGCATTCAGTTATAATTTATTGTGTTGTATTTGATTGCTACACATTTACATGGAAGAAAGGTGCATGTCTAAAATATGGCTGATGACTGTTCCTTCTTTCAGCAATGAGAATTGAAGAGAGGCCGAGGGGCCAGGTTACCAAATTTATTAGCGGGGATGATATTGAGGATGACTTCATGAAAGATGACATACATAGTGCCGACAATAACAAGTTAGCAAAGTCAAAAGATGGCAATGTAAAACCAAAGAAGAAGGATCCTAAAGTTGTGATCTTTAACTAAGGATACTTATAATGTATTGTGTGGACATTGGTTTCCACTCTCCATTTTGTTTCCTATTCTGCAATGTGCAGAATTACTTCCAGAATGAATGTAATCGCATCTACGCTTCCCCAGAAGTTTGAAGAATTAACATGAAAATGAAGAGTATCATGCGGATCATAAATTTTGCAGTGATATATATGAGATGTAACTGAAAATGTAACAATATTTTTTTGGTACAATTGCTAGTTTATTATTTGTCTTCAGTTATTGATTGACTTTCGGTGCAATGTTTCACCACTCTACATTTGATAAGAGTTAATGTTAGTATATAACAATAACTTTTTCTCACTAAATTTTGAGATATTTTGTGTGGGATCATGGGTTAATGTCATTATATCAATAACATTTTAATATACAAAATCTCACCTTTGCATATTTTTAAAAGGATTTTGGGTGCATATAAGCAAATATTTTGATTAATCAATTATCATGTGTATATTGGTGACAAAATGGGTGGACCAGTACTGGATATAGGCCTTGGCATCTTCCTAACGTTTGTTTCACTTTTAAATTCTTATATATATATTGCATTCAGATTATAATTAATTATATAAATATTTTTAAAATTTTTAACAAATTAAGTAACCTCTCTGGATAGATTAAGAGATTACCGTTATGATATGTTAAATTATTTAATTGTAATGAAGTAGTAGAATTTAATTTATAATTTAGATTATAAATTATTTATTAAACAATATAATTTAAAAATTTATAATATTTTGAATTATAGTTTTTAAATTATAATAACTTGGCAGGCCTGCCATCCCGAATTGTGTTTTATTTTTACAATTAAAAAAGAAAATAAATATGCTTAAATTATTTTTATGATGTGTCTAATAATGTATTTTTCTCTTAAATTTTAACATTTGATTAGTATCCCTATGTGTTAGAATAAACTACGGTCTCATACTCACATCAAAAGTAAAATCTATTTGAAATGTATGAAATTTCCACGTATTTTAGATGCATTTTTGTCCCTGGAAAACAAAATCAAACAGACTATAAATTGGTAGTAATTAGTTGCAGGAGTACTCCTGATTTAGGAATTTTCTTCTAAATAGACCTAATAAAAAATAGATTTCTCCAAACTAATATGATGACCAGATATTTATTGAAGTAGATATGATTTTTTTAAGATCCTAACATCCCATATTTTTCATATAATAAAAACTTTATTGGATAGGAATTATAAATCTTAATATAAAAATTCATACATTGATTATGTATTTCAAAATATATTTCTTCACATAAGATCTAATAAAAATATCTTTTTAAAAATTACCAATAAAATAAAATAAAGCTTCTCCATCAGATCAGTTTACTGGAGACTCAAACCACCTGTTAAATCTTGTGCTCAGGTGTGATATAGGTGTGATATACATGATCATACACACGATCATCGCAGTTTTAAAAACAAAACAAACAATAAACAGAAAGAATGGTAAGCTAGAGAGTTTTCAAAAAATATATATTTTCATAAATTGGAATTTTATCTCAACAAAACAGTAACAATTCAATCTTTCATATTCATCACACATCATACATACACTGACTCACAAACAAAGACACCAGACTCTCTACTTCCAAAAAATACTTGTGCATTGAGTTAGACTCAGAGGTGAACAATTCAATCTTTCATAATTCATCACACATCATACATATACTGACTTACAAACAAAGACACTAGACTCTCTACTTCCGGAAGATACTTGTGCATTGAGTTAGACTCAGAGGTGTGCACCTATCATATACCATTCATCTGTTCCGATCAGCTCATATTTCAAACCTCGGATAGAGTCTGTCCTGATTAGTTCCTATTTCAAACCTCGGGTACAGTTCCATATGCACAGGGTTAATCCATATGTCCTATTCCGATCAACTCATATTTCAAACCTCGGACATGGCCATATGAACTTCCTTCGACTACACCAACTGGTAAACTTCATCTATATGAATCCAATGTACCAGTAGAGTCAGGATACCTCCTTAGAAAGATCGAATCCCCTAACAATGAACATCCTAATAATCTCAACACGAGTATCTATTTTTCCTAAAGATACTATATATCAATCACACATCGCATCATTCACAAATATTGATACTACATCATACCATACATGAACATTCATTCCATTCAAATCAAATTCATATTTAATGAACTAAATAATTACAATATATATAAAAAACAGTCAAACTAGCTTTCCTTACCTCTATAGGGTAGAGATACTCAAAAACCCTAAAGTCACATATAATCTGTTCAAGAATCTGATCGGACACTCTTGATCTACTCACCGCATGCACGCACCTAACTCTGTTCAAGAATATGATATGAGATCACAAATCTAGAGAAAAGGTAAAAAACTTTTAAAGATAAATTGATTGAGAGATGGTGGTTTTTATAAGAATGAAATTGTATATCTTCTTAAAGAAAGAAAGAGTGTTTTGGTAGTTTTTATCAACAAAATATGAGATAATTAGTGATTTTTATTATAATAAAACAAAATATCTTATTATAGATAATTAGTGATTTTTATTAGAATAAAACATCATATCTTTTAAGAGAGAGAGAATATCTTAAAGAGAATATCTTTTTAAAGAAAAAATATCTTCTTAAAGAGATAATATCTTCTTAAAGAGAGAGTTGGTGGTTGTTATAAAAATAAAATATGAATAAATAATAATTATTTATTTATTCAGGTGTTATCTTGTTTATCCCTAAAACTAATTCTAGATTAATTTTTATTCTATAACTATTTTTTAGGATATTACAAAAGTCAAAATTAAACTAGGGAGATCAAATTCTAAACATAATTTACTTATTCTAAAAACATGTTGAAAATTCGACTCCTCCAAATATAATGTCAATATGGTTTTTTTAAAAGATTTTTTGAATAAATAATTATTTTTAAAATATATTACTTTGAATAATATAAATTAATAATAATACAATTACTGTTATATTAAAATTATTTAATTTAGTAAGATTATTATTATTGATATTAAAAATATCCTAAGTTTATAATTTTGTGCTATAAACACATTGTTCGAGGATTTTTAGTTTTTTGTAAGAAAATATCTTAAGTTTATATGTAATTTTTTCGAAGAGGTTGTATCTTTCCACTAAACTTTTCCACACCAACTTATTATATTTGAGAAATAAAATATTTCGAACTCTACTAATAATTTGATAATCCACTTTTAATTAAAAATAATATATTCATTATAATAGAAAATAAATTAATAATTTAGATTCTTTTAATAACTGAAACAAATCCATTTTTATTTCTTAACCAAGTCCTCTTTTTTTATATTTTTTATTTCTAATACTATGACATTGTCCTCTAATGTTACAATAAACCTATAAGAAATGCGTAGTTTTTCTTGTACACATGGTGACAATGGAAAAAAGAATTCAAGAGAGGATGTTGAATTATGTTTAAAGTTATTATCAATTTGTTTCAACAAATTTTTGGTTTGAAGTTTCTCACCTATTTTTCTTGACATTACTTCTTTTTTTTTTTTTTTTTTTTTTTTTTATTTTTTTATTTTTTTTTTTTTTATTTTTTTTTTTTTTTTTGTCCTTTTTAAGTTTTTACATACTTTTTTCTTCAATATATTTTTAAATATATAAACATATATGTCATTGTTTTTCTTAATAATATTCTTAATAAGTTACTTTAATTTTGAATTAGGTTAGTTAAAATTACTGTCTATGTGCCTTCTTTCCATTATGTTATTTTAAATTGTAAGAAAAATGTCAGGTGTATCAATAAAAAAAATTCCATTAAACAATAAAAATGATGTCTAGTTAGGTTATTGTACTAATTTAATTCTTTCACTGTTCCTTTTCTATTTTCCCACCTGTGGTGCACATAAGAGTAATACATAATGATAAAGTGGTTTTTAAAATTTTATTGAATATGCACAAAAATCTAAATAAATTTTTGGAAACTTTTATAAAAAAATAAAGAAAGTAAAAAAGAAAAAAAGAACTAGTTTTAAGGAGAAAAAAAAATTAAATAAGTTTTAAAAACTAATCAGCTTTCGTCATTTTGTTTTAATTTTTATTTTTTTTAATTTAAATAATTTAAATTTTCACTATATAAAAATCATTTTTCTTTTTTACTAACATAAATTTTCTTGATAACACTTAAATTTTATTCCCAACAGGTAATTATTTATAAATTTAAATTAACTTCAAATTTATTTCAATTATTTAATGATAATTATTTTTAATTATTACATATTTATTAAAATTTTTAAAAATTCAACATAAGGTGTCAAAAAAGGAGATGAGAGAAACTGGAAGAATTAATTATCCTAAAATAATAAATAGTCTATATTTAAATTAATCAATTAATTAGTTAATTAAAATAATATTTTTATTATCTATTTCATTCATTCAATTAAATTCTTTTTTTCATTATTTCATATAATCTTAAATTAAATTATGTAATAATAGCACCATCTAATAGGCACAATCCTCTACAATTTATTCACATTATGAAAAAGAAAAAAAATACACTATTTTACAAATTTTATAAAAAAATTATACTAATTTGATAAATTTGCCTGTTCTATTGTTATAATAATATAATTATTAACATTAAGATTTTTGATTTGAAAAGTAAATCTGGTGATCCATTCTTAATTGTCTTTTTTTTTATTTTTACTCGCGGTCAAGTCACAAATATTGACGCGGTGAATTATGTACATTCCTAAAAAACCTTATAAATATTGCAGTTTCACTCTAGAAGAAATAAAAAAAAAATTGATTCATATGAAAAAGGAAAAACCCCTAATTAAACCCTAATTTGACCCGGTTGCTCTAGCTGAGCAGCTTCGCCGCATCTATGCTCTGCAGAGTTTCAATTCATCATCTGATGCAATGGCTGTGACCGATAGCCATGACAACGCGCTGAACAAGTTATCCGTTACGGAGGAGGAGAACCCTCAAAAACTCACCTCTCCGGAACATGACGACACAGCGATGAGGAAGAGGAAGAGAAAGAAGAGAAACGAGGAATCAAAGGAACAGTCGCAGGTTGAGGTAGGCCCTACACCCTCAGTAGACTCACTATTTTCTCAGGGAAATGTTGAAGCAGCTTCAGATAATTCTCAATCAACCTCAAAGAAGAAGAAGAAGATTAAGAATGTGCGTGGTGAGCAACAGCTTCAGACATCTGACCCTTCAATTGCGGTTTCTGTGGAATCCGATGATACGAAGGGGGAAGGAGCTCGACTAGGTGATGCTAATGAGAATGGAGGTTTGTACCCTAATTCCTTATTAGATACACGGGTTCCAATTGTTCCCCATGGAGAAAATGCTGAAGGAACTGCACTGAACTCTGGCGCAACCGCAAAGAAGAAGAGGAAGAAGAAGATTTTGCAAGGTGGAGAGCAGATATATGACACTTCGATCCGGATAGGCGTGGAACCTGATGTTACCAAGGATGATGGATCACGAGAAGGTGATGTTAATGAGAACGGGGGTTTGTGCCCTAAACCCTTATTAGACACACCAATCCCAATTGTTTCCAATGAGGAAAATGCTGAAGCAACTGCACAGAACCCTAGCCCAACCCCCAAGAAGAAGAGGAAGAAGAAGATTTTGCAAAGTGCAGAGCAAATATGTGACCCTTCAATAGGTGTGGAACCTGATGTTGCGAAGGATGATGGATCACAAGAAGGTGATGTTAATGAGAATGGAGGTTTGTGCCCTAAACCCTTATTGGACACGCCAATCCCAATTGTTTTCCAAGAGGAAAATGCTGAAGCAACTACACAGAACCCTAGCCCAACCCCTAAGAAGAAGAGGAAGAAGAAGATTCTGCAAGGTGCAGAGCAAATATGTGATACTTCAATCCCGATAGGTGTAGGACATAATGTTACGAACGATGATGGATCTCAAGAAGGTGATGTTAATGAGAATGGGGATTTGCGCCCTAAACCCTTATTAGACACACCAATCCCGGTTGTTTCCCATGAGGAAAATGCTGAAGCAACTGCACAGAACTCTACCCCAACCCCCAAGAAGAAAAGGAAGAAGAAGATTTTGCAAGGTGCAGAGCAAATATGTCACCCTTCAATCCCAATAGGTGTGGGACCTGATGTTGCGAAGGATGAAGGATCACGAGAAGGTGATGTTAATGAGAATGGGGGTCTGTGCCCTAAACCCTTATTAGATATACGAGTCCCAATTGTTTCCCATGAGGAAAATGATGAAGGAACTGCACTGAACACTAGCCCAAGCCCCAAGAAGAAGAGGACGAAGAAGATTTTGCAAGGTGAAGAGCAAATATGTGACGCTTCAATCCAGACAGGTGTGGATCATGTTCTGAAGGATGAAGGATCACGAGAAGCTGATGTTAATGAGAATGGGGGTCTGTGCCCTAAACCCTTATTAGATATACCAGTCCCAATTGTTTCCCATGAGGAAAATGCTGAAGGAACTGCACTGAACACTAGCCCAAGCCCCAAGAAGAAGAGGAAGGAGAAGATTTTGCAAGGTGCAGAGCAAATATGTGACCCTTCAATCCCGATAGGTGTAGAACAGGATGTTACTAAGGCCGATGGATCGCAAGAAGGTGATGTTAATGAGAATGGGGGTTTGTGCCCTAAACCTTTATTAGACACACCATTCCCAATTGTTTTCCATGAGGAAAATGCTGAAGGAACTGCACTGAACCCCAGCCCAATTCCCAAAAAGAAGAGAAACAAGAAGATTTTGCAAGGTGCAGAGCAAATGGGTGATCCTTCAATCCAAATAGGTGTGGAACCTGAAATTGTGAAGGATGAAGGATCCCGAGAAGATGTTAATGAGAATGAGGGTCTCTGCCCTAAAGCCTTACTAGGTACACCAATCTCACCAATCCCAATCGATCCCCTTGAGGAAAATGCTGAAGCAACTGCACAGAACCCTAGCCCAATCCTCAGGAAGAGGAGTTTGCAAGGTGCTGAACAAATTTGTGACCCTTCAATCTGGATAGGTGTGGAATCTGATGTTACGAACGAAGAAGGATCACAAAGAGGTGATGCTACTGGGAATGGTTTCTGCCCTAAAACCTTATTAGACTCACCACTCCCAATTGTTCCCCCTGAGGAAAATGCTCAAAGGGAGAATTTGCAAGGTGCAGAGCAAATATTGATAGGTGTGGAATCTGATGTGCCAAAGGAAGGAGGACAACAAGGTTTTGAAAGAGCTGAAACAAGTAAACAGAACCCTAACCGAACTCCAAAGAGAAAGAGGAGGAAAAATGTGCAAGGTGAACAACAACAGATTTACGATCCCTCAATTGCGATAGATGTGGAACCTGACTTTAAGAAGGAAGGAGCACAACAAGTTAATGCTAATGAAGTTGGGGTGTCAGGAACAAGTGAAGAATGCCCAGTACCTGATTCCACGGCCCCAGAAGACAAGCACCAGAAAAAGGATTCTGCAAGGAAAAAGAAGAAAGCCCTTAAGCCTCAAGGGGCTGAAGCAGAATCACAACCAGAACTAAAGGAGTCCAATAAGACAGAGAACCCTCAACAGTGCACCCCGGAGCTGAAACTGAACAATAAGATGAAGAAAGAGGCAGGAGCCAACGCTGAGAACTCTGGATTGTGTTCGAAAACTGAAATGGCACCCCAATTATATATAGCAGCCGCTACGGACTTAGAACTTAAAGAAAAGGCAGAAAAAGTTAACAAAGAGCATCCTCAAGCGTGTTCTAAACCTGCATTAGAGTCTCCAATAGACATGCCAACTCAAATAACGCCCCAAAAGAAAAAAAAGAAAAAAAAAGCGAGGAAAGGAAAGAAAAAGGAGACAGGACTGAGTAAAGCACATGAAGGGGCAGAATCTAATGAAGCAGATGGCAAGCCACCCGAAACCCCAGTTCAGGGATTTTTACATCCTGTAGTACCACTCTCAATAGACCCAACAATCCCAGTCCAAGCTTCCCCAAAAGACACAGCAACCGTAATAGTCCAAGGTCAGAAGATGATTGCCAAAAAGAGGAAGAGTAATTCTATAGCTGCTCCCTCAATAGAGCCAACAATTCAAACAGGCCAAGATCCTCCAGTAGACCCTGCAACCCCAGTAGACCCAGAACAGACGCCCAAGAAGAAGAGGAGGAAAAACAGTGCACAAAAAGACCAACGGTTAGAATCTGAGAAACACAATGCTCATCCAACTGCAGAAACCCCTGTTCAGAAAACTAAAGGACGCACCACAACCAAAAAAACTGCAGAAACCCCTGTTCAGAAAACTAAAGGACCCACCACAACCAAAAAAACTGCAGAAACCCCTGTTCAGAAAACTAAAGGACCCACCACAACCAAAAAATCTATGGTACGTAGAAGGATCCACATAGTTTCATCAGTGGTTGTATTCTATGTAGCTGAAATCTCTAAAATCATTTAACAGAAGGAACAATGTTCCTAACGATTGTTTCTCCTTCTGTAATTAATATGTTTAGACCATTTGTAGTATATAAATTGTAACTTGATTTGTCCAGAGTTGCGGGGCATGCCAACAGATTGGTCACAAATTAGAACAATGCAAGAGGTTGAAAAGTCTTTCCAAGGATGAAGAAGTTTGCTTCTTTTGTGGGGAAATTGGCCATTCACTTGGAAAATGTGGTGTGTCTCAAGCTGGTATGCTTAAAATTTGAATGCTTTTCGTGGGATGCTTTTTAATTTTTAGTACGATAATTGTTTATTTTTATGCATCAAAACTGTGTGTTGCGTGTAAATTGTTAATTTTGCAATTTTTGATTGAAATTCACACAACAGCCATGCATGATGTTTCAAATCTTAGTTGTACATGTAGGAGCTTGCCTGGATAAATTTGATGCATATTATTGCAGGTAACTGGTGAGATCTTATTTGAGTGATAGGTATTTTTTTATTTTCCTTCATTAGCTCAGATTTTTAGCTATTATCTTGGCATAGATAATTAGACACCTTACCTTACTGAAGATGTTTAGAATTTTGCATAACACAACTAAAGATTTTCATTCTGTTGTTGGACTCGCTATGTACTGGCCTGAAACTTGCATTTTATACGTTCTATCTCTGTTAAATATAATCTTCACATATCTGAAATGTAATAGGTTTCACTTTACTTTCTTTAATCTGTTTATCTAATGATTCAAAATTATTTAATTGCTGATGCAGGGGGAAGGTTTGCTAAGTGCTTACTCTGTCATAAACATGGACACTTTGCCTATAACTGCCCTCAAAATGATAGTGAAGACAAGCATAAGGTGTGATTATTATTTGAGTTTTACACAATTGTCATATAAGATTTTCCGTTTTCCTGGAATCTTTTGATTTGTTATCCTAACGTTTCCTCTCATGCCAAGTCTAATCTTTTTGCACAATTTGTATTTCTTAGGAGCTTGTAGCAAATGGGGCTTTTAGTGGAAGTAAGTCTTTCAACTGGAACTGGATTAATTTCCTTTTTTCATTTTTGTTTATAATACTATTGCTGAAGAGGTTTAGAATTTGGCCTAACGCAACTAGGGATTTTCATTCTTTGGACTCACGATCTACTTGCCTGAAACATGCATAATATACGGTCTATCTCTGTTACAAAACAATCTTTACAAATCTGAAGTGTAACAGGTTTCACTCTACTACTTTCTTATTGTTCAAAATTGTTTCATTGCTGATGCACAGGTGAAATAAGGTTTGCTAAGTGCTCACTCTGTCATAAACGTGGGCACTGCAGCGCTAACTGCCCCAAAAATGGTCATGATCCAAAGGTTTTATTCTCTATTATCTGGATTTTACACAATTGCCATGTTGGTTTTTTTTTCATTTTTAACTGTAATCTTTTGTAAATTGTCATGTTAGATATTGTTGATTAGTCATCATAAATTTACCTGTCATTCTAAATCTGTTCTTTTCATACAATTTGTATTCCTTAGGTGCTCGCAGCCAATGGGGCCATCAACAGAAGTAAGTCTTTCAACGAGAAACTGGATTTAATTTCCTTTTCCGTTTTTTTTCGTGATATTTGTTGTATCTCATATATATGTATGATGTTCTCAAAATTCATTGGAATTTCGTAACCTTGTTTAAATATTTATATATAGTTTATGTGTCTGTATCTTTTCAGGTCATGAAACATCTTGATATGGACAATTAATGCTGTCAAGGTAGGTGTTGTTCGTATTTTTGGTTTGTGATTGAGCCTTTCCAACTGGGATGTAGAAATATTTGCAATATATTAAAAAGAGATTTGCAATATGGATTCGTAAAAACAAATTAAAACATTGATATTAAAACAAAGTACTTGAGATATTCAATTTTTCAATTTGTTTCGGTTAAAAAGATTTAAAGATATTTGCAATGTATTAAAAAAATATTTACAAGATTTAATTTAAACAAATCTCTTTATGAAAAAATAGATTTTATAGATATATAAAAAAATGGTCATCTTACGCAAAGTGAAATCTTTGTTTTTAGATATAAATCTCTTTGATTGAACACATTTTTAGTTTATATATGTATTTAAATGATTTCGTTTGATTGTTATATTAAAAATCCTTTTACTCATTCAACAAGTTCATGAGACCGTCTAACATGAACATATTACATATGTTTAGGGTCTAATGTGTACTACAACTTTTACTAACCGCAGTTAGATCATTTAAATCACATAAAACTTATCATTCAAATCACAAATAAAACATTCAACTTGAATTTTGTTATGCAATCAATTATTTTATAAGATCGTTTATAATGAACACTTGTTGTAAATGTTTAGAGAGTTTATTGTGTATTGGACTTGTATAAAACAATATTAGAGTATTCAAAATATAAATAAACTATTCAGTTAGTTTTATTATCATTAAAACATGCACTTCACATATGATTTTTTTTGTCATTAGATCATTTAATGGGTCATAGATTGTGTTGTGTTTCAATAGACCGTCTATGGACTTAATAGACCGTCCAGGCAAATACTGTAGAACATCAAAGGTCTCAACACCATCATTAGTGCAAGAGTTCTTAGTTGCTGTTTTAGATTTTAGTCCGAGGTTTGGTCCAATTGACAAATATGAAAGATACTTTGTCATGATTGTCAATATTTTGGACTCACGACAAAGTTTCAAATATGGGGTAGAAGTTCTATCTGAGAAACTGCTGTCTCTCTAGTACACGAGTGAAAAGTAAATTCCACTTTCATCTTCGCTTTTTTGGGTGTAGTTTGGTTCAAATGATTCGTGGCATTACTTTGCTTTAGTCCTGAATAATCTGTTCATAATCTATTCATGTGTCTTCAGCCATCGGTTTCTTCTGATATATCTTGCTAAGCAAGAAAGGGTAATCATAATCATTGCTGACAACTTGCATTCTATAATTGGTAGCAGCAGTGGAAACTAAAGGACAACGTCTTCCCGAAGCTTAATATGTGAGTGAGCAGGATGGTCTTTCTGATGACCACAATTCAATTTACACCGTACCCCCGCACGCTTGGATCCCAGTTCTTTTGCCTTAAGATTTGATGACTATATCATGTCTGTTAGACATGATATCCCAATTTTGTTAATTTCGAGTTCTCTGTATGTAGCGTAAACGGTAATATTATTTCAGACCTTATTGGTTTTTTCGTACCTAATTCGTGTTTACTTCTCTACGATGGAATTAGTTGTGGCATTTACAAATGCCACAAAGGATTGCTTAAGACATTGAAGTAATAAGTTTAACACGAGAATGGCTGCAATATTCTTGAATTCAGTTGAGACACTTGTTGAGACAATTTGGTAGAATTGATTGCCTCTTTTTGGAGATGGTATATTGATCCTTCTAAATTGGAAGAGTCTTGTGAACTTTATTTATGAAACTTCTTATCATAATTTTTCAAGTTAGATGGTCAAAATCTAGAAAGACAAAAGATAGTTAAAATCGATTGTAACTTGGACTGATAATTTTACTTTTTATATAAATTGTATTGTTTGGTGTGATTGAGATTTATAAATTTGTAGGGAGAAGGAGGAATGAACATGAAAGTGTTTTAATTAAATTTTATTTTAATTAAAATTCATTCATTCAAGAAATGAATGTTAAAGTATAAAACATTCTTAATTTCTAATTGACTTTAAAATTTATTTTAATTAAAATTTAATTTATAGTTGTAATAAGTTAAGGGATATTCCGGGAGGACTATACGAGCCTAATATAATTAAGTCCATCTACCACCTACTTGGTTATGAATCAGATTGGTTTTAGAATCAATTTTAAAATCAAACTACTTTTGAACCAGTTTTAAAAACTGCACTGTTTTTCAGAAGTTTTAAACTGAAGTATTTTCTATGCTGATGTATTTATTTTTGCTTCTTTGATATAGTAATATAGTATTTTCTACAAATATAGTAATTTGAACCAATTCTAACATCAAATTCATATAGTAATGGCGTTCTCATATTAGGTGCTTGACTAATTGGACTTTAAATGAAATAAAAAATGTTCAAAGCCTGATTTTTTAAAAAATAGACCCAAACAGGTTATTTTGCACATTAATTTTGCACACCTATATTTAGGGGTAAGATGGTAATTGGAGCCGAGACACTAGTTAAGCCATGTGAGCTTAAATTAGCAACGCTTCTTTCTACATCTCCGTACTTTTCTTACTGCGTCCCATGATTCCAAAAATATTTTTTTAAAATTTATATTTAGAATTATATAATTTAAAATATAATTTTTTAATAGTTTAAATTGTATAATTTAAAATATAAAAAATTTGTATATTTCAGCTTGTACAATCTAAAATATAATTTTATTTTGTATTTTATATTATACAATTCATAATATACATTTTTGTTTAATTATAAATTATAAAATTTAGATTATATTTTTTATATTTTAGATTGTAAAATACAAAAAATTGTATTTTAGATTGTAAAATTAAAAAAAAAAGAGAATGCGAATGAGAAAATAAAAAAATGAAAAAGATAAAATAATATTTTTACTTCAACTATGTAAATAAGAAAGTATAAAGGTACAAGAATAAGCATTCTTACATTAGATAGTTGGTAAAGCCACATTGTGGTGTTCACTTAATGGTAATAGATAAGGGACATGTAAGATTAAGGATATAGATAAGATATGATATAGATAATTAATGATGAAAATCTCTAATGTTCTAAGGATGTTTAGAATATCATCACTTGAAGTCTAAGGTAAGCTTTTACAGAGAAGATTTTAGCTTCCATATCCTCTCCTAAAAGAATAAGAAGAAACTCAAAAACATAAAAATAAAAAGGAACAGAAGAGCATGTCACGACCAAGATGATTTGCAAATATAAGTAGATTAACTATTTGAATGTGAACAATTTGATGAAATTTAATAATCATTTTCACATTCTGAGGAGGAGGTTCAAATCAAAATATAGAGTTTCCTTATTTAAAAGTTAATAATGAGTTTGAAAATATAAGAAAGAGTTTCAAATCCAATATAGAATTTCCTTATTAAAAGTTAAGAAAGTTTAATTGATTTAAGTTGTCCACAAAGATTTGAGTAGCAAGTATTTATAGATATAAGAAGCTTGTGGAAGAAACTTTCCCCAAAGATTTGAGTAGCAAGTATTTATAGATATAAGAAGCTTGTGGAAGAAACTTTCCCTAAACTAAGTGTAGTGAAGATTATCATATGTTCTCTTAGTGTAATTTTGGGACGATTAACTAAAACCATGACTCAGTTTTACATTCTAACCAATTATGATTTGTAACCTTTATTCACACAAACAACTTCACACAATTATAGTTTGTAACTTATTTTAATAACTTTAGCTCACATGCAAGTTTTTGAAGAAAACAAGTTTAAGGAACAACTAACTACCTAACAAACTAACAAAATCAATTTTAAATTTTCTCACAAGTTTTACTCGTTTTTAACTACAATAAGTTTGTTAACTAAAAACTAATTCCCTTTTAAACCATAACAAATAGAAACACACCAAAGTCGTTTGGTATATAAAAATTCTTGAAAGATTAATATGGAGATTTAGAGGATTAAAAATTTCATAGAAATATCATGTGAACAAACTTTTAAAGAATAATTTGTCGACTGTATCCAATTTATTTAAGGATTATGAAGAAATGGGATAAACATGTATTTGTCAAAATTTTATTAAATGAAATAAATTTAGAGAGCGAAATTTGTTGACCAATATTCAATTCATTTAGGGAAAAAAAAATAGACAATGAATATGGAGAAAATCATTAAGCTAATAATAAGATTCGCTCAAAAAACCTAAAGAAGAGGAAATTGGAGAAATTGCAATTGAAGATTTACTCAATGAATTATATCCACTAAGCAAAAGTTATAACAAAAGAGTTTCCCTGTATTGGGAATTTGCTCATAAGAATATGATTTTGAAAAGAAATAAAAACTTCATGTTGTAGGAAGCTCTTTCCATAGTGGGGAACGGGAAAAACTCCGTAAAGCCACTGGAAGCTTGAAAAGGAATAATCATGACGTAGATACTCGATGAATTTGAACTTAGGATCTATCAAACGAAGTTTAAGAACTAAAATTAAACCGTAAAAACATTATCTCTCCCCATGGGTTGTCTTATTATGGTCTAAGAACATGATTCAATCAATTAGACAATATAAATCTAACAAGATCGTATTAACATAGAAATGCGTTGGAAATCCATTTTTAAGAATTGATGAGATCAGTGCAGCACAAATCATAAAATTGTAAGGTCAAAGGATAATATTTTGTAGAACTATAATGCAAACACAAAAGAAGTAAAGAATTATGTGGAACCCATAGATAAAATCTTATGATAGAAATTGCTAAAAGCCCATTTTAGTTCCATATTGGAATTTTCAAGAACAAACAAATAAGGAAGACCAAAATATGAAAATGACCAAAATTTTTGACTCAGATAATTTAAACTTTTTTAATTACCTATAAAGGTGCATGAAGAAACAACCGGGGTGGAAGAGAAAAGAGTCCAAAAGAGTTTGTTTTTTCTGGATCTTTTGGTTGTTGGTATCAATGGGCCAAGTATTACTATAAGCTTTCATTTTGAAGAGTTTGAGGCAATTGCTTCTTGCATTCCCACATTTGCTTCTGCACCCCATCAAAAAATCATAATACCAAAAACATCCTTTCTAAAATATTCAGGGAAGAGTGGTGCAGTGGTGACTGCTGAGTAGCATGGACGACGAGTGTGGTTATGAGTGCTGAAAGGAAAGCTTCTTCGGCAGTGAGTGAGAGGTAAGTGGTATATTGACTTGGTGTAGAGGGTGCAGAGTTTGTGTTTCATCTCGTGGAAATGGGTTTTGAAAAATAAAATCCTTAATGAATTTGTGGGGTGGGTGAAATGCATTATGAAAAACATTTTTGTAGAAGGTTTATGTATTATGAAAAGTGTTTTCCGGAAGAGAAAAGTGTGGACGAGTGTTTATGAAAAACTCCTAAAGAGAAAAGTTGTTTACGGAGTTTTCCGTAAAAAAATGTTATAATTCTAAAAAATATTTTTCGGAAGATGAAAAGTAATTTACGAAAAATATTTTTTTAAGTTAAATTCCGAAATTAACAAGAATATAAATGTGCATTCACGTGAATGAAGAGATGCACTAAGCAATTTAGAATGTTTTTTTAACTACATCTTATAAAAATATTGATTCCAACAAGATTTTTTTAAGAAGATGTATTTTTAAATTAAAAACATCAATATTTTATAATAATTAGATATATTTAGAAAATGCGAAAATAAAAATAGTTGCCTCCACAATGTTATACAAATTATAAATAGTAGTTTAAAACATATATGTAAATTAATTTTTTGATCAGAAGCTAGTATAAAATACATGAAAATCTGTATATAACTTGTTTCTAATTATTATCATGATTAACATATTAAAGCGCAGACCAATATGGCCAGAATTAAGAAGTGAAAGATGCAGATTCAGGTGCACGTGCAAGTACACATGCAATGAAAATGCATGGGTTTAACACGGTAAAGTTCTTCCTTCGTGGATATTATCACCCATAAAAGTTTTGAGGGATTTCAACCTCTGTTTCCTTCCTCAAAATTCTCTTTGCTCTCCGTTTTTGTCTCAAAACTCTCATCGCCTTTTGCCTCCCCAAAAATAAGGATCTCTTCCTCTCTCTCTCTCTCATTTCTCTGTTTCTTTCCCCAACCCTTTCTTTCTCACTTCTCCATATCTTTTCTCTATCAACTACGACAACATGGTACGTTCTCTCCCTCCCTAACCCTCCACTTCTTCATGCAAATCGCTGCTTACATAGACTTATATGCATATTACATTCATCATTTTGTTTTTCCATGGACAAATATTCATTTATATGTTAGAGTATGTCATAAAATGCTATAACATTGGCACAAATGATAGGCCTGTTGCTCCATTCGATGCATGCATATGCATGCATGCATCTAAATTATGAAAATTGTTAAATCTAAATTAGTCTACGTGATTTGGTCCCTAAAGTAAGATCCTAGGATTCGAATCTTTGGATGAAAAGAATTAGATTGAAAGATGTTCAGCCAGATTCTTTGATGGGAATTAATCATGGACAAAGCAAATAGATACTCAGTGCCAAGAACTTGGTTACCAAAAAAAGTGGTTATTTATTATCATCAAATTTGTATATGAACTGATCATAGTGATGTATTCCTTTGTGTTTCTAAAAACGTATTGTAGGCCAACGCGGCGTCTGGAATGGCTGTTGTTGACGAGTGTAAATTAAAGTTCCTGGAGCTAAAGGCAAAGAGGAACTACCGTTTCATTGTGTTTAAGATTGAGAACTACGAAGTGGTAGTGGAGAAACTTGGAAGCCCAGAAGAAACCTACGAGGACTTCACTGCATCTCTGCCTCCCAACGAGTGCCGCTACGCTGTCTTTGACTTTGATTTCACAACAAATGAAAACTGCCAGAAAAGCAAGATTTTCTTCATTGCATGGTAATATGATATCACTCAGTTCTTGAGCGCGTTTCTTCCTTCTGGAACTTTTCTTTTTTCAACTTCTCTAAGAGAAACTTAAAGAATGACAGAAAAGCTATTAACATATTGCAGTATAGGATTCTTAGTCTATAAATGAATGTTTGTGATGTTCAAATACGGTTACCATTTCAGGTACACATTTTATCATTCCATTGTGTATTGTATGACACCACTCTCATATTAGAAATGAAAATACCATGTTTAAATACTGATTTTGCTACCATTTATTTATCTTTAGTTTCTTGTTTCTCATGTTCAGGGCTCCGGATACATCAAAGGTGAGAGAGAAGATGGTGTATGCGAGCTCCAAGGACAGATTCAAGAGGGAACTTGATGGCATTCAGGTTGAGTTGCAAGCAACGGATCCCAGTGAGATGAGCCTTGATATCATAAAAGGAAGGGCAATATAATAATGTCATCCAATTATTAAGATTTCACCCTTTTCCCTACAGCTACCATTGGCTGCACTATTAATTTCTTTATTTGTTTCACTTTTGCTGTTTTTTGTTCTTTTTGTCAACTGGCCTACATTGTAAACCAGTAGTTTAATATGATACCTAGAAAAACACTGCCATGCATTACAGGCTATATCGAACAACTTTATTATTGTATACACTACATTCTTTGAAGGTACAACTCCTCCATTCCACTGCTACTCTATTATGATGTTGTGTGTTCTGTTCCACACTTTTTCCCCATATAATTTTGCCAAGGGTAACTGTTGTGAGACCCTAGAAAAGAACCCTTTGACGACTGTGTAATTTGATGAATAATTGGTATAAGCATATGATGAGAAACTTATGTTAACTGAAGGTAGAAGTTGATCTTATTGTCACGCAATCTAAATAAAAAGGCCGATTAGAAAACTGTGGGTGGTGGTATGATAGGAGCTCTAATACCATATTAGAAATTAGATGAATTTTAAACTCTATTTTTGTCATATCATTAGCTAAAGAGGGAGTGCTTTTGATTATATGCTAAAATATGATTGTTCTGAAAACATCTTCATGTGTACATATATATTTCGGCGTATTCTAGTGTAAAGACACAAAACAACTTTACCACAAAGCACAGATCCAAGAGAGGAAACAGAACTATCAGCAACAGGCTAAGTTCTCGAAGTTGTTCAAATTGTTCATCCAATTTGGAATGGGTCCATTGAGAGCATTATCAAACAAAATCAAGGATTTAACGCCTTCTAACATTTGACAACACTTAAGGTAGCTGGCCATGTATCTGTTTTTTGCTAAGGTCAACATAAGAGAGGCACAACTTAGATTGAATAACCAACTCGGAAACTGATGAGATTTTTGAATTTTCAAACCGCAAATTTTTGTGCATAATGCAGTAATGAACCTCCATTATGTGCAGTGAAATTGAGAGCATTACACAAAGACACAAAAAAAACAAACAAATTACGTAAAATAAGCTCTAGTCCCTTTGAATCTACATAATGGCAACACATTGTTTCTATATAAAAAAAAAAAATCATTAGATTTTAGCCATGTTTGAATTAAATAGTAACTAAGAACATCTACCAGGCTTATACATATATATCAAGGAAAATCCCTTAAATTTCTTATGGTAAGAACGTTCACACGAATATAAAATTAATAGTTTATATTAGGGTGATAATAGTCTTCTTACAAAACTAAAATACCATGTTTCTTTACCATTTTGTGAGTGTCCAGTACGAAGTTGAATAATTTTTTCATCTCTTCTATTAAGTATTCAATTTCATAAGTTTGTTTTCTTTTATCTTAGTCAACATTTGTTCTTTAGCTAATGTTAAGTAAGTTTCCTAGCCGGCTTCTTAAATGTGAACATGAAGACCTGATTCAACAATTCAGTTTTCTTCAGCTAACCCGATGATAATGATCGATTCCATGATCCAAAATTCACGCAAAAATTCTTATTTTACGACCTTGAAATGTGATCTAGACAAAGTCCTCCACAAAAAAGTTAATTTAGCATGCGCGTTGACTCGTCTACTTCCCCAACAAACACTTTGTTTCTTATGAAAACAAGAACAAGGTATAACATTATGATTTTCCAATTTCAGTTCTTCTATCCAAGAAAACTGCGGTTATTGGCCAAGGAAAATCCTTAGGCAAACATGAGAGTGGTTGTGGTCCTTGTGCCTTTGGCTTTGTTGTTCCTTATTGCACTTCCACAATTGTGTTTGTGTGGAACTTCAACCTCTGGCCACACAGTGGAAGAGCGACAAGCTCTTCAAAGACTCAAAGGAAGTTTCTCCAACAGCTCCATGTTTGTTTCTTGGGAAGGAAATGATCAATGCCAGTGGAAAGGAGTGCAATGTGATGGTATCACCGGACACGTTGTCAAGCTTGTTCTCCATTGGCAAGAGTCATGCAATTGTCGACACCGTTTTATATGCACGTGCTCATCACAAAATTCTAATGGCGTTCCCCCTTCTATATTGGAGTTGAAACACTTGAACTATCTCGAACTCACAGGAATCTATTTTGGCCATGGTCCTATACCAGCATTCCTTGCTTCCATGAATCAGCTGACACATCTTAACCTCTCTCACTGTGATTTCATGGGAAAGGTTCCTCTCCAACTTGGTAATCTTTCAAACTTGCAGGTTCTTGATTTCAGTGGAAATCCTTTAGATGTTGATGATCTTGCTTGGCTTTCGAGACTTTCATCACTGAAACACCTAGCAATGAATGGAGTGAACCTTGGACAAGCATATAATCTATTGCAGGTGCTTGATACGCTTCCTTTGTTGTTGCAAGTAGAGTTTAGTGGATGTGGTCTTACCAACATGAACTTTCCTGCTGCTGGCCATGGTAATTCTACGTTTCTTGCCAAAGTTCAAGTTCTGAATCTTGCTCAAAATTTACTTTCTGGCCCTGTTCCTGATGCTTTTCTGAACATGAGTTCAATTGTAGACCTCAACCTTGGTTACAACAATCTCACTTCACTTCCAAATTGGTTGGTTAATTTTGATACCCTTGTGAATCTTAATCTTTCTGGTAATCCCTTCAAGAGGATTGAGGGCTCCGTGATGTTTATCTTGACAAACATGTGCTCTCTTCGATCATTAGACTTGTCATCTAGCATGCCTATTTTTGGAGGGTTGGGGCTAGGTCAGGGAAACTATTTGGGATGTGGGGGATATGATTTGGAAGTTTTAGTGTTGAGAGGAAGTGGAATTAAGGACAGTTTGCCTAGTTGGTTTGGACAACTGTCAAATTTGAATATCCTTGATCTTGCAATGAATTTATTCTATGGTCCAATTCCATCATCCTTTGGAAATTTGTTGGCCTTGAGGACATTAGATCTTTCTGATAATCAACTACATGGGTCAATTCCAGCTACCTTTGGACGGTTGTCATCTTTAGGCTTATTAGATCTTTCTAACAATCACTTGAATGGAAGCATTCCTGAAAGCCTTGGACAACTGAGGAATCTAGTGACCTTAAGGATGGTTAATAACTCACTCACAGGTATCATATCAGAGATCCACCTTCAAAACCTCTCAAATTTGATAGAATTTGAAATAGGATACAACAATCTTGATGTGAAGACAGAGTCCAATTGGAAACCACCTTTCAAGTATTTACAAGTCCTTGGAATGGCCTACAATAATGTGACACATTTTCCTCAGTGGGTTCAGACACAGGAGCAACTTTTTACATTAGACATCTCCAACAATCAGATTAGTGGAAATATTCCAAAAGATTTTGGTCATCATCTTCCAAACTTGTATAGGCTAAATCTCCGTACTAACCTTATGGAAGGTTCAATACCAGACTCATTGTGCAAGATGGAAAGCTTGTTCATTCTGGATCTATCAGAAAACAGATTTTCCGGCACAATTCCTAATTGTTGGGGAAGGCAGTTTTTCTCAGTCTTAAATGTGGCATCAAATCGGTTATCCGGCACCATTCCAAACACATTTGGGAATCTCACAGTGGGATGGTTGGATCTGAGCAACAATAGTCTCCACGGAGAGCCTTTTCAAGCCTTGCAAAGCAACGGATGGTTGCAGATTTTGGATCTTGGTGAGAATCAATTTACAGGAAAAATACCTTCTTGGTGGGCAGCAACAACTGTTCTTGAAAATCTGAGACTAAGGGGGAACTTGTTCAGTGCTGAAATTCCCACATCTCTCTGCCAGTGCTTCAATTTAAAAATCCTGGACCTTGCTGATAACAATTTGTCAGGTTCAATCCCTCCTTGCATTGTTGATCTCCGGGGTATGATGATAAAAGGAGTTGAAGCACCACCAGCATTCACTTTTGATGCAGATGAATGGGCAAAAAGGCATTTCAAGCAGTTCTTGAAAGGAAATGAATATGATTACACAAAACAATACGCATATCCATATTTGGTAAACTTAGACTTGTCTAGTAACAGCCTCATGGGATCAATCCCTGAAGACTTAACCGCTCTTTCAGGATTGATTGGTTTGAACTTATCACATAATCACTTGACAGGAAAAATCCCAAACAACATACAGAAAATGAAGTCACTGGAATCTCTCGATTTCTCCGACAATAACCTTTCTGGTCCCATCCCAACCGACATGTCCAACATGGATAATCTAGGTTTCTTAAACTTGTCCTACAATAATTTGTCTGGTTCCATTCCAACAAATGATCATTTCCTCACCTTTGATATTCGATCTTTTCTTGGCAATCCACATCTCTGCGGAGGACTCCGAGCAAATAACTGTTCCATCAGTGATGGGGTACCTACCAGTAGGGGGAGCCATGAAGAAAACAATGACAAGGATGATAAGAAAGAAAAGGTGTTGTTTTACTTTGTCATTGCACTTGGCTTCATAACAGGGTTTTGGGCATTCTTCGGAACTCTCTTCTTCAAGAGGGATTGGAGAAAAGCTTACTTTCTTTATGTGGATGGGGTTGTAGATAGCATCTATGTAGCAATAATGGTAAGAGTAGCAAGACTATGAACTGAAAAAGGAGAATCATGAGATGAACAAGGCATATACATGTAAAATAATGTTCTGATTGATCAAGAACTTGTGATAATTTCAGCTGTTTATTGGTTCATTTTCAAATTAAGCTTTATGATCCCACCGAACTCAATCAGGGATTTTCTTTGGATCCCAGTTAATACAACTAAATAAACTACATTGAGTTTTGTTTTTTAAATAGACTGCTTGAATCTAGAAGAGACTTTGTGAGGGGTTATGTAATCTTAGATCCAAGATCTAATTTTATCAAATTGAGTTTAGTTTTATCATAAAAAATGTTTATAACTTAAAAATTTGGTTATTTTTTGTTTTTAATTATTTTAATGTGTATACCTATAACTTTTATTTTAGTTTTATTTACAATAATTATATATTCTACTTTAAAATATCTCAAAAATTAAATTTTAACAAAAGAAAAATATATTTTAAATTTTGTGATCCAATTGAACTTACTTAATCCAAACCAATAATGAGTAAATTGGACTGCATTGAATCTAATGCAAAAATTTAATTCAGCCCACGTCTCTTTTTTTTTATTAGGTTGAATAACAAGTTTGCATAAATTAGACACAACCTAACTTTTATATATATATATATATATATATATATA
>Ga0209489_103966_pt1 | contig 28061 bp, 16 predicted proteins | sample SiratrowhiteBW_FD_187527 | JGI IMG/M metagenome (GOLD analysis project Ga0209489, IMG submission 187527) | Root nodule microbial communities of legume samples collected from California, USA - Siratro white BW (SPAdes) (version 2) | ecosystem: Host-associated > Plants > Roots > Nodule | place... | reverse complement strand
GTTCACGCATAAGGTAAAATATAAAAAAAAAAAAACTCATAACTTAATTATTGTTTTAAAAAATATTTAATTAATAAAGTGATGCTTTATCAATAATATGGAATGGAAATCTATGATGATGAATATACACTTTTGAAACTTAGTTTAGAAAATTTCAAAATATAGTTTTTTAGAGCAGTCAAAATATGTTTGAATGGATAAAAGACGGTTTTAGTGATAATCAGTAAATATCTAACTTAGTAATATATGGAGTTAATTGAATAAATATTGCTATTTATTAAAGAAGTTAAGGGAGATAGATAAAAATCCCCTTTAGTCAGTGATTAATAAAAGAGAAATATTAAACTCTTTTAACATAAAATAAAAAATTAATTATTAATATAAAATTATAATTAGGCAAAGATTATTGTTGTAAAGTGTGAAATTTTGAATCCAAACGAGTGAAATGACTATGACTATAGCAATAAATACAATAAGCATTGAGATATTAAAAGGAATTTAATAAATCATTTAAATCTTGCTAAAAGATCACAAGATGTTTACAATAACTATGCAAAACACTTACCATAACCTTAATAAGAATAAAAAGAAAAAGTTATCAAAACGTTATTATAATTATAGAGATAAAATTGTGTATACCAAAATCTATTTTATTTTCATGCAATAAAAAACTCACATAAAATAAAAAATAATATATGTATATATAAAAGTTTATAAGAGAATATGATAAAAAAAAAAAATCATAGAGATAAAGTGTTTAGCTAGTAAATATAAAAAATAATTAAACAAACTCAAATTTAACAGAAGTACAGGGTTTAGTTTTCCTTGTAAAAAAGAAATCATTAAAAACAGAAAGCCTGTAGTGCCCTACCTTCTTCATAGGGGGAGCATTCAAGCGTGTGGCTGGAAGAATTGAAACGGCAGTCACCAAGTCCACAACGATCCTCACAGATGAGAGGAAGCCATGAAATCTGAATTCCATAGACTAGCGCGGTGTGCATGATGGCATAGGAATATTTATTTGTGTCCAAACCGCACCAAGATGTGGGAGAAACCAACTTCACATCACAACCAACTTCAAAGTCCTCTGCAATTAGGTCACCAGCCACAGCGTACATGTAGCCTTTGCTCTCCCAATTCACGCATCCACCAGTATCCACATACCTACGGTTCCCACTCACTGGATGGCTACAGTTCAAAAATACTATATGCTCGTAAAAAGGCGGTTCGGATGAATACCAGTGAATTGTTTGCAAAGAATAACCATGCCTGGGGCGACAAGACAGGATAGACCAAGGAATTAATTGGTAAGAAAAACCATCCTGGGAATAAAAGCAGCTAACCGCAGGAATTATTTCGTGAGGAAAACCCTCGGGTTTTAAGAAGGAACTAATCGGAAAGAATCGGTGAAATTGGATGGAGAGAAGAAATAGCGAGGAAGAGAAGAGCAGTTTGATAGTTGAAGTCCAGGATCCACCAATCGGATTGTGAAATTATTGTAGTTGATGGCCTGCACATGAATTGTTCCCGAGAACAAAGAGAACAGTGTTATATTCTTTTCACAAGATAGCTCATACCCGGTGAGACCGCACTCTTCTGGGTCTCCTTTCAATCGGAACGGATAAGATACGTTGCTGATTTTGCCACAGGAAGAGGGGCGGCAACCATCTTCTCCGTCAATTTGGTGGAGTAGAAACACCAACACTATCAACACTCTCTCTCTCCACATCGTCACGCCCAAACTGTGTTCTGTTTAAACTTCTACTGCCACAAAATCCAAGCTGACACAGACACATGAACAGTAAATAAACCCGTAAAAGGAAATCCAAATTTGATGTCAAATTTGTTTTGCAACCTCATATAAGTTTTTACTAATGGTAATAACTCATGTTAGCTTTAGTGTTTAGTAAATCTATATAATTGTCAATTATAAAATGATATAAAGTAAATAAATAAACAAGTTTTATTATATAAATAAAATTTATATATTTAATTAAAAGAATATTTTATATAATTATAATTTTGAACTTTTAAAAAGTAATTACTTTCTTTATCAAAAAAATTTATCATTTTTATTTATTAAAAATAAGATATGTTTTTTTAATTTAGACAAGTTGCTTTTATTTAAGCTAGTTGATTAATCAGATTTAACTTTTATTTCTTTTAGAATTTTTTTTTCTTAATTTCAACTAGGGTTACATCTATTTTTTTTTTACAAACTTTATTATATGTAATTTTACATAAAATTGTATAGTAAATATTAGTTATTTCATGTTGAATATTTTTTTCTTTAATTCGAAATACAAAACAAATAAAAAGTAACCTAGTAAATAATAAAAATAGTGTAACAATTGCAATAAATATTTGATTTTTGATATGAAAGTTCAATAGATTTATTAATTTGATTTTTGATATTGTACTCAAATAACAAAGTATGAAACAAATTTATTAGCATCAATTCCACAAATACAAACTTTTTTAGTTATGTGGTTTGTCTAATTGAACATATGTGATTATGCATGTTTCGTTGAACCAAACAGATGCAAGTGTTTTGGTTGTACACTTCTTTTGAGAAGTTTTTACTTAGACATATGAAGTTGGTACAAAGCATATACATTTATTAAAGACTTATAAATGTTTATTATTTGTGTGCCAAGAATGTTCATCTTTTTGTTTCTCTTAAGATGATCTCGTTTTAAAGTGTTAAAATCAAAATATCTTAAAGAACGTGCTTAAACCTACTCCACTCAACCTTTTCTCAAAAGACAAAATGACAATCTTGTGAAGTCAACAAGTTGTCTCAAGCCCTATGCATTACACGAAGAAAAGAAGTTGTCTGTCTAGACTTGATAAGTCATATCGTGTATAATAAGATCAATTGTGTAAAGAAGCCACATGGCATGGAAACATTTAATGCATCTACATGCTTGAATGTGGTTAGATAAAAGATGAAGAAAATTAAGGGTGCAAAGTCTCATAACGACTCGAAAATGGAATTATAATGACTCTTTAAGCAATCCTCAACATTTTTGTTTTGTGATAAATAACATTGTTTGTATTCATAACAACCTAGCAAAAAGTACTCAATCTTATATTCATCTTAGGACACTATTCTCTTTTGGTGAACGAATCCATGATCGTTTAGATCATAACCTTTGTTATCAAAGTGTTTTAGGCAAGAGTGATTTTATATTGATTCACTCTTTTTCAAGAGCTACATCCAGCTTCTTTGCTAATCAAAAAAATATTCCACTAAAACACAAAATAGTACAATTCGACCACACTACAACATCAAGAAACACTCTTGCACCCTACAAGAACCAAAACTACACAATGCAAAACCCTGTCACACAACTACAATTAGAAACCCTATCTAACTATAGTATAAGAGCCTAGACAAATACCTAAAAATAAAAAATACAAACAGAATCTACAATTGTAATCAAACAACAAGTTAAAAGCATGAAAAAAGACCCCCTAAACAAAAAGAACAGTTGCAAATCTACCGAAATTAGTCACAAGTCAACACAAGTTTCTCTAAGAATTGATTTCTCACGTTCTTGATCAAAGAGTGAATGATTTCTCTTAGAAAAATGATTTAGCGCAAAAATGGTCTCTCAAAAAAATTCTTTGTCTCTTTGTGTATCATACTTCTTAACTTAAATATTTATAAAAACAAACTTTAACAAATTTAGTCAATTAAAATCAATATCTGAGTTAATTTATTTATTTAACGTGATTTCAATAGATTAAGTCTAAAAAATAACTCTTTAAAAACATCAATATTAAAGTTTTTCTTAAGTTCTATTTTGAAAAGATATTTTATTAAAGTTTTCCTTACTCTTGCAACTGCATAACCAAGCCTTCTTCTACCAGAGAAGCAACATACACACACATATCCAAGTACTCTTAACACAAATCTTCAAGAATCTTCATCACTTATTAGATTTATCAAATATTCTTCAACACCTTTGACAAAAAAAAAAAAAAAACCTATTTGATTAAGAAAATCCAGTGGTTGAGTGTGTGTTGATAAATCTTTAAGTAGCCATTTGATAACATGTTTCCAGTATAACATCATAATATTGAAACAAATTTGGTTGATATAAAACCAGCCATTAGAAGCTCACCAATTCATAATCTCCAACAATTAAATTAGACACTTACGATAATGTGTTGGACACTTTCCAATTCAAACAGTAAGTTCTAATTATATATCATCATTTTCTCCCCTAAATAAATCACTTCCCTTGAGTTGATGGATAACTCACTTTTTGTACCGTCTAATCCTGCAAATGTTAGTCAAGTGCCAAGACATGCCGAGATACATGTATTTTTCATATACAAATTAACATAGAGTATCACATATCACCATAATTTAGGATACTATCCCATCACATATTAAACATAATATCTAGATTATCCAAATTACAATCTAAACAAAATAAGACAAACTAAAAATAAACCAAAGTAACACACACACACAAACCACACTATTTGTCCAGATCTATGAAAGAGAGTTATGATAACAAAAGTATAAGATATTGTTCACTACACATATGATAGTCCTAGTTGTCCCGTCCATAGTGAAGTTCAACAATTGATCTTGCAATGCCTCCAACTACTCATCCAAGTGTTGGAACCTTGTAGCACAAAATTCATAGTGCTCTCTTGGTCTCCTACCATTCTGCCAAGCCTGTTGTGCATCACTTGTTCAAACTAGGACAACAATTCACCGTTGTCAACAAGTGGAATATGGAATGATAACATTGTTCTCTCAAGTAGTTCCACTTGGTCCAGCATCACCAAAAGCTTTTCCAACTGCTCCAACATTTGTCCTGTGTATCCAATAATCATCATTTACCTTCATCAAGTTGATCTTGTGCAATATGGCATTGGTAATTTCATTGTGTGGCTTCACAGTTTATATAAACTCTCCCTTAAGATCAACTCCTAAGTCTTCAAGAAAATTTAATACTAAGGCCACATAAGGGACTCGATAATCAATTGGTCTCTTGGATTTAATCATGTGATTCTTCATCACAAAGATTCAATTTACTTTGATTTTGTTCATAATGCAGTTAAATACCAAACCACTATGAAAGCAAGTATGTGAGAATTCGTATTTAAACCATTGACATGGAAACCTTTTGTTTAATCATTAGATGGTCCAAAGTCATATTTCCAGTTTGAGCTCCACTACATCAGAAAGTTAAGATTGTTCTGTTCAAGCATCCTAACGTATAGTTTCTAACAAGTTACATATAGAGAAACAACTTCAAGTTAAAGAAGGACAAGAAGAAGCAAAAAGAGAAATACATCATACAATACATTGAAGAATTAGAGTATCTACTGAGTGTCTATTATCAAGCTGCTTTCATTGTGAATTATATACCATTGTGAAATAAACCCTTGTGAGCTTTCATTGTTCTCTCTTTTGAGAGTGTTTCTTTCAATTTTGAGTAGTCTTGATCTTAGGGGGAGATTGAGACTGGTATAATCTGGAGAGGTTTGTGTACTCGTTGTAACTATTTACTAAATAGTGCTACCTCTTGAACTGTTTGTTCAAGGGAGAACTGGATGTAGCCCAAGAGATTAGGGTGAACCAATATAAAATTACTTCATTTGTGCTTATATATTCTTGGTTTGAATGATCTTGCATGGTGGTTTTTGTTAACAGCAAATTGAGTTCAGGCTCCATTCAACCCCTCCTTTTGGAGCCATCGTACACCTTTCATAGTTGTGTGAGGTTTTTCTATTATAAGTTTTGTAAAACTAAACTTTTTTATAGTTTGTAATGGAACCAATGCTAGCTTTCCTACTTTGCTACTTTAGTCTAGTTATAGCAATCCACATAGAATGAGTTATTTCTGAGTCTACTCCTTTTAAGTGAGATCACATAGTCTCACCTTCAAAAGTTAGATTGATGAAGAAAACTCTGAAAACAAATTTAGTCCGAGTTCAAGAGGGGTAGAGGGGTGAATTGAACTTTCAAAAAATTTTGCAAAAGATGGAAAGTATTTCAAGTATAGAATGAAAGTTCTTATTGAAAAATTAAAAATGTGATTCTGAAGTGCACAGTAAAAAATCAATAAATTCCAGAACAAGAATAATCAACTCAAACAAAATACAGAATAAAAAATAGTAAATAACACTTTACTGAAACACAAAAGTAGTCAATTGAATACAATTTATAATCCAAATCAATTAAAAAACAATTAACTAACAAACACAATCAATAAAATGATTATAGTGCACAGATCAACAATCAGCAAAAACACTAAATCCAAATGCAGAAGAAAACAATTGAATAGAAACACAATTCAGAACTGATTAGAAACAAACAGATGAAAACTAACAACAGTTAACTGAAAGTCACTCACACAATATAGTAAACCAGATAAAATGCCCTGAAATAGAACAAACAATATTCAAGAAACCAAGTTTCCAGAAATACAATCAATTATAAAACAAGTACAGTTAACTATAAATACTCAAATAAAATCAAGAACTGATATAGTTAATTAACCAAAGATATAAAAACAGTTCCAAAGAACACAGAAATAACACCAGCGGAATGAACAATCAATTGAGCACGATGTACAATTAATTAAACGAGCGACAACAAATATGAAAAGACGTTTAAGAAGAGAGAAAGAGAGAACAACAACACAAAGATTTATACTGGTTCACCCTTCCTCAAGCGCTACGTCCAATCCTCTGTCAACAAGCAAAGAATTCCAATACAAGACAAATACCCTTGCTTTCAGCAAATCAACACTGCACCCCGCAGCACACAGCCTACTGCACACCAGAGCAGTTGTAAAACAATGCAGAACACTGCTACACAACCCAAATTACAAACCCTGTGTAATATGGGAAACAAACTGACAATTACAAATCACAAAACCTATGCAATTTCTAACCAAACCACTCGCAATACAAGAATTATCAAGAGTAGTACAAAACAATTATACTTCTACAAAAAATAGATTATAAATGGATGAAAAATAGACTTAGCTCTAGTTCAGAACAAGAATGCATGAAACCCACTTAATGCTAGGCTCCAGAGGTTTTCTTGAAGTAAATCGTATGTAACAAGTTCTCAAAGGTTTGCGCACATTTTTCTCTCTTAGAAAATCACAATTGATCAGTAAAATGTCTTAGGTACTTATGAAAATATGTGCTCCCACCTATATAAGAAAACTGGTTTTTAAGCACTGTCAAAAACTCAATCGAGTGTCTCAATCATTCAATCGATTGATTTTCCTGTTACTTAGATAAAAATCCAATAAGTTGATTTCTGAAAAGTAGTTTGCTAATTTACTCTCAAAATATGTTTTTCAAAATCTATTAAACTTCATTTTAAAAACCAATCAATCCTTTGAAAAACAAAATGAATTATGGAGCTTACTTTGAGTGATATGCCATGCAACTCATGGTTTTGAACCAAAACCCACTCACACACAACCAACCTAAGTTCTAGATGAAAAATCCCATCAAGATCCATGATGGCTTAAAGCAATCCACTAAGCAAGCTTTAATCCATGTTGACTTCATCAAATCACTTAGCAAGCCTCGGTGCTAACAATCTCCCCCAATTTGATGGAGACAATTAAGTGTGTGTAGAGTTGCACTAATTCAAACCTGCATAAATTGTGTTAATATATTTTTGTACTAATTGAAATCTAAAAACAGTTGATTAACAAAAAATTGTAAGCGCGGCAAGTTCAGAGAAAAATAAGTTAATTGAACTAGAAAAACAACTGATTGTTTTTTTTTGCAGTTTTCCAAAACAGTTTAAATAAATTCAAAGCAGAACCATGTGATTGCTTCCCTATACTTTGATACTCCTTCAAAGCATAGAAAACACATTATTATAACATAAAGCAAAACACATAATTCATTTCATTGATAGTCATTCGGAAATACAAGCCAACATGATTAAGATCAAACCATCAACGTAAAAAACTAACGATCAGCAGAGTAGGATAAACGAGCAGTAGTACATCAGCAACAATAAAAAAAAATAATAGCAAAAGACAGGACACACAACACCAAACAGAAGCACACCCTAGCCTCTAAAGTAACACAACACGCATAGTTCTCCCCCATTGAATTCATCAAATGGAGGGGAAGGGACCAACTATGATACGCATGAAAACAGCCTACTCTTCGGGTCCATAGAACATTTGACCAATCTTGTATTGAACATCTTCAACAAGGTCCTCTATGTTCTAAAAGCGTGTCTCATAGAATTGGTGGTGGCTCCTATGATCATTCTCCATAGTGTGCAACTGACTCATCATCATTTGTTCAAATATTGAGGAAGGTCGTTCAGTTTCTACTGAGGAATGCTAGACATGTATGCATATTGAGTAGAATCAATTCCTCCTTCAGCAGCAACAACACTTGTTCTTGCTCCCTCACCTTCTTGATCTTGTTGTTGATCAGTGCCATCTCCATATACTTTGCATACCCAGTAGTAATCATTTATCTTCTTCAGACTAATCTTGTTCAAGGTAGCAACAATTATTTCATTATGCGTTTTCATAGGCTTTACAAGTTCTTCTTCAACATCAACTTCAAAATACCCAATGAAGTTGGAAATAAGAACCACATATGGTTTGTGGTACTCGGGTTTCTTCCTAATCTTCAGAATGTGCTCCTTGATCACATTTATCCAGTTCACTTTGGTTTTGCTCATCAAGCAATACATTAAAATCATATCTTCTTCCATTAAAACAACATGATTAAAATCATATCCAGTTCTTAGACATGTCTTGTAAAACTGAACTTTGTTGAAATCTTCAAGATCAGTGATGTGTCCTCTGCCAACTGTTATACCCGCATTTCTCAGACCCGCTACAGCTACCCTTACTTCGTCATTTATGGCCATGTCAACTCCCTTAACTTGAAAGTATATCACATCATCATTGATCCACATGTTGGTGAGAAAAATCTTACCCAAATCTGGGTAAGTGTTCCCAGACAACTTGAGAAACTTATCAAGTGTTAGTACTCTCACAAGACTATGAATTTGATGTAGCCAAGCGAACCAAAGCAAGCAAGCAAGCAATTAAGTGAGTGTGAGCATTGATTGACAAAGAACCTATGCATAGTTGAGGAGAAGTCCACCAGCACAATGGTCTAAAAGTGATTAAAAAAATTGATCAAAATGCATAAGCTAAGTTTTGATGCAAATTGGTTTTGAAGAACACTGCACTGAAAAAAAAAATTGATTCCAGGCTAAGCGAAATCGATTTATTCGTAACCTGGACAGAACTGAAATAACTATTTTTTTTTAAAACAGACTCGGGCTTTTCTTTTATAAATACATAAAGGTTTCTAACGTGTGCCACATAGTGAGAAATACGAAAATTGAGAATCATTTTGTGAGATCACTGTGAAAATTACTTTGGTCAATTAGGGATTTCTTGATAAAAAGAGATTGAGGCTTTTTCTTGAAGAATCACTCTTGACCAATTCACTATGCTATTGGAGTTCTTCAACACTGTGCAAAGGCCTCTTCTGTTGCGTCAATCAAGGAGTCTTTCTCAACCTTTCTTGATCCTGTTTGAGTCAAGATATGCGTTGATTCTTTGTAATTCTGTAACCCGCTTGAATAATTGTACTGGTTTTAGGCTATAGGTGTTATCCTTGTGTGTTTGCTGAATTGAGTGGGGACTGCAGGGAGTAGTCTATCAATTTAGTGGGTTTCTTGATTTTTATAGGGAGTAGGAATTGTTTGATTGATTGTAAGTGAACAATTGATTGATTTAGTGGAACTTTCTTTGCTTAAGGGGTAAAGAAGACTGGACGTAGCTGTCAACACCCAATTTCGTCCAGGCAAGTAAATTATTTCAGATTATAAAACAATACAAAAATTAAAATAAAGGGTGTGTAATCTAGTTTTATTATATTATTGTTATTTAAAAAAATAAAAAAAAGAAACTTTGGTTCCATTATATTCAATAAATAAGGTTTTAAAATAAAATTCATAAAAAGAAATAGTAAGGAAAGTCAGTTTATTAAAAATATTAAAAATAATAGTAATAATAGTAATTAAAAAATATATATCGAATTTTTCCATTAAGAGAAAACTAAAAATGTGGTAATTAAAATATAACAATTAAAAAATAATAATAATTTAAAAAAAAAACGAAAATAACAAATAATAAATAAATAAATATTAACTAATTAAGGATTAAATAATAAAAACAAAACAAAAATAAATATCTATTAAAAAAAAGAGAATAAATAATAAATAAAGAAAAAACTGCTTTCAAACTGATTACTTGATTTGCACGTTCAAAAAAATAAATTAATAAAAATATAATAAAAAAAAAAGAATGAGTCAATGGCATAGACTCCCATGTTCTCACTTCTTAACTCCACGTATTGTTTGTTTCTAAAAAAAATAATAATAAATAAATATTTTTAAATAATAATTTTTTTACTGCTCAGATAACAACCCATGTTCTCCACTTAAATAAAAATAAAATTAATAATAAAAAATAGATTTTTATCATTGAAAAGTGTTTCAAGTCTTATTCTTGGGAAGATTCATTGTTAATATTTAATTTTTAAAGAAATTAAAAATAAAAAAATAACAAATATGAATGAGGCAAAGATTAGTAACCTTTCTTAACTTCTCTAAAACTGAACTACTGGATTTTTAAAAAGAAGATATCAATTTAAAATAATAAAAGGAAAGAAAAAAGAAATATATGGGGGGACGGATCACTTTTGGGGAGAACATACAGGAAGAATTGAGAGGAGAAAGAGAAGAAAACAGAAGATACATTGAGAAGAAAAAGAGTACACAGGTATGTTTCTTTAAGAAAAGTTGTTTTTACTCTTATACTAGGTACCATGCATTTTGAAAGTTTTACTATGCATCCAATTCAAAAAAAAAAAAAATTACTACATGCATGGCATCCTGTCATTATCGCACTCATTCTCTCTTCAATACCCTTCCATCATAAACCCCTTTGTGAATAACCACTGTTAGTAAAGCCACTCCTAAAACGATCATGAGGACCATGAATATCAAGGGAGTGACTGCAACGGCATGGAGAATAATTTCAGAGTATGTGTAGAAAAAGCCTGCGGTTCTTTTCCAATACCCTCCTTTTCTATCAACTCTCTATGGTCTCTCACCCAAACCAAAATCCAAACAACACCATCCACTCTGCTAGCATCACGTTGCCACCTCCCAGCGCCACCATGCCTCGCTCAAGTTGAACTCACCATCACCACCATTGCCGAAAGCCCGAGAATCACTCCCTCCTGTGCTAAGTGGATTTCCCCAGATTGTAGTGAATTTTGGCATTGATGCCAATGGTTTCTCCTTGCCAATGCTACTGCACTTATTGCGCATAGCAAGTGGATCCTCTGGCACCTCTTAATTGCACCATGCCTACACAATATACCAGCCATCGCCATAGCCATATACCTCCAACACCTTCTACTTCGAATCACCATACAGCCTAGCCTCCAAAACTGCACCCCATATCACCATGCTCGTCATCACTCTCCACCTCGCAAGCTTAGCCTCCAAACTGCGCCACATGTGCCCCTTCATACCGCCTTGAAACCTTCAGCACCTCCATTACGTTCGTTGCACCCCACAAACTAACGTCCACCATGCTCTCACAACACTTTCAGACTCCATCTCTCCTTCACACCACCCTCTTGCCATGATAGCCATGGTGATGGCTTCAACAACCACCACGATTCACCACCGTACTCACGTCAAACCCTGCACCTCCAAACACGCCCTCTACGTCACCTTCACCTCCATACCTTCAGCACCTTCAAAACGATTACCTGCACTTCCAATAAACTTCCCATAACTACATTCCACCCTTTAATCAAGCAACACAGTGCCACATGTCCCCCTCTACGTTTTCCACGCACCTTCACCTTGCCATTACTACCTCCATTTTTTTTTATATACACCTTCTCCACCATGATGCACCACTGTATCAAGCCAGTAATGCCACAAGCACCCTGAACAGCCACCATGATGCACCAGCGCCCACCAAGGACCTCCATCATACTCCTCCACCATCAGCAGCCCAGAATGGAGAACCCAACACCACCACGAACGCTCCACTGCACCTTAAAACCACCATGAAAACGCCTCACGTCCACCTCCACCTTCCACTCATCCTCACTGCGTCACCATGACAGCAACCATGGAAAGGTTTCGCACCTGCCATGTTCCTACTCCACCCTCTCTACACCTTCAACCTTGCACCTCACAAGCCTCACCTCCCTCAAAGTCCTCAACCACCGTGCTCCCATGCACGTTCCCACTCCAAACTGCGCCATAAAACCACCATGATTGCACTTCCACTGTCACCTTCCTCAAAAGCTACCGCATCACAGCAACTACCACCTTATACCGTGCCTCCACCATGTATTCCGAGTCTCACCATATCCACTCTGTCGTCATCCTAACTCACGGTCACCGTAGTCTTCCCCATGGAGCACCACCTTTGCCGCCGCTGAAAACACATTTTAGCCACCACATGTAGCCGCAAAACCACCCTGAGAATGCTACCCATCTATTCCAGACGACGAAAACCATCAACGTCGAGTTGCATCCCAGTAGTCGCGCTATCACCACCCAAAACCACCATGAAAACGTTGTTACAGCGCCTTCCGAGCAATCCTAGCATCACCAACGACGCCGCCGCCGCCATTGGTGGCCCCCACCGCGGCCACCGCCTACACTGCCACCTCGACCCTCGCCAACCATTGTTGCCGCCGCCAGCAGCAGGGTCTCGTGCCTCCACCTTCGAACCCTAGATGGTTCATGGTTAATGGGGGTGCTCTTTGCACCCTATATATTTAGCCTTGCACCCACAATCCCTACAATTACCAAATAGCCCTTTAATAATAGCTAAGCCTTAATTAGTGGCAGTTACTTCCTGTACCTCCATTTATTAAGTTCTGCACCCACGTTTTTACAATTCCTGAAATGCCCCTGGTTGCTGTTTGGGCTTCTGACTAGTGGAGTTGTTCTTTACACCCCATTGGTTTGAGTCTGCACCTGTGCTCATACACAATTACTAAAATGCCCCTGGTTACTGGTTGGGCTTCTGACTAGTGGAGCTGTTATTTGTACCCCACTGATTTGAGTCTGCACCTGTGTTGCAACTCAATTACCAAACTGCCCTTAAAACAAGTGGGTTTATAGTTAGGGATTTACTTTCTGCACCCCATCTTTTGCGCCTACACCCCAAACTCTTCACAATCCCAAAAATACCCTTTTGACTAGTTGAACTACTTTCTGCACCTCCCTTAATTAGGATCTACACCCTACATTTTTCAAAATTCCGAAATTATCTCTTATAAATACCCAAGTAAAGAACTACGTAACCCTGATTCTCTATCCTTATATATCCTTATAGAGATACGTAGGAGCGAGGTCAAATCCTTGTCGGGCTCCCCTTTAAACTAAAAATGTTTTGTTTTGTTATTATTTGCAATTATATTCTTTTGGAAAGGATAAATATTTTAAAAAAACCACACTCTTTTATTTTACTTATTTAGTTAAAGGTACCGCCTTAAGGCGGGCGTTGTGGGGTGCTAATACCTTCCCTACACGTAACCGACTCTCGGACTCTGAATCTGGTTTTGTGAACTTGCCTTATCTAATTTTTGATTTTCCATAGTTTTTCCTTTAATAAATTATGGTGGCGACTCCTTTGTTTTATCAAAACCTAAACTTTTTCTTTAAGATCGCCGTCCCGGTTGCGACAGTAGCCCTTGAGGAAGGGTGATCCAGTATAAAATTGACTGTGTCTCCTTTTCTTGACCCTTCTCTCATAATCTTGATCTGTTCTTGCGCTGCCCACTGCAATTAATTGATAATTGAATTGGTTCTTGATAATTTGCTGCATAATTGAATTAATTGCTATATAGCACATCTGTTCAGTTCTTTATAGATTTGAATTTGTGTTTAACTTTGCTTTAACTAGGGTCTGTAGCTTCTCTGCAACAAGAAAGAGAATTTTGTTTTTTTTTTGTGTTTTAACAATTTTAAAACTGAGTATTAATTTGAATACACTCTGTTGTATTTGAATCTGATTTGAAATTTCAATTGTATAATTGGTTTGCTTAAATTAGTTTCTGCATAATCTGTAAATCTAAAAAAATATTACAGTAATTGGATTTTTCATATCTGATTTTATCTTGGTGGCTATTCAATCTGATTTGTTTGTGTGACAGTGTTAATTATTCTCTAATTTTGTAATTCAATATTAGTATCTCAATACTGGAAGTGATTTTATTGAAGTGATTTTAAATCTTTGGTATTGGTTACCTTTAAAGTAAGCCACTGCAGAACTGTTGTGTTTGATATAATTGCATCAAACTTGATACTCTTGGTTGGTATTGATATAGATTTGTCTTGGTAACATAAATCTTGCAAATTTTATTTGTGTTCATCCTTATATTGCCACTAGCTTGTAACTCGGTATGATCTATCCTTAGTGAGACATTATTATGGAAATTGTGTGAATTTGGTTTGCATAAAGTGTTGCTCTGTGGACTGTTATTTTTGTGTATGCAATATTAAGTTTTCTCTCTACCAAAAATATAAATTGATTCATTCGTGCCTGAAATAGATTTATTTCTTCACTGCACCTTATATCTTTAATCTTTGAGATTCATTAAAGGTTTTCTAGTTGCGAAAATTGTTTTTAGTGTTTTAAATTGCAAAAATATTTTAAAGTTCAATTCACCCCCCCCCCTCTTGAACCTAGCCAAATATATTTTCATCAAGTTTATGATGTTTCAACAAATCCCTCACTTCATCAAGCTTTTCCTCCTTTAGCCATTCCATCATTGTGAATTTTTGACTGATAATTTCCTTCCTACTATACTCAAGATAGTAGTCTTCAATGCTTTCTTGATTCCTTGAGAACCATCTCTCAAGGTATCCAGTTTCGATGTTGTCAACTGGTTCAACATTCTTCACACAAGCTCTCTTAGTTCGCTTATTTGGATTGGATGATGAGGCTATGAAGGGAAGTGTTTGATGGATTTCTAAAGTGTAGAAATGTTTGGACCGTGAGTGGCAATGTATGCAAGTATGCAGTGCTTTGGTGTGAGTTTGAGTGCATGTTGATGTAGTATATAAAGAGAAGTAAAAACTAATAAACCATACACATGCAACAACATTGATTGACAACATAGAAAATTGCTTTGCAGTTTGTTGGGATTCTGCAATTAATAAACTTAAACGGAAGTGACTTAGCTTCAGAGATTCTTGCAGCTTTTGACTTGTTGACTTCTAATAAATTGATGAAGTGACATTATGTACGTTATCACTCCTTACATGCCATCTTTATGCATTCAATGTCTCAGCTCATTCAAATCTTCTTCTTTGACCAAACAATCTGCTGTAGAGTTATTATCTTCCCAATATTTCAGTCCCGTACATATCAATTTATTGTACATAATTGATTTAGAACTATTGCCTAGCCCCGCACAAATCAATTTATTGAATAGAAATTCATCAGAATTATAATTTTAATCAACTACAGTATAAAGCATTCAATTACAGTATAATTGATTCTGTTGGCTCAATTAATCATACCAGTTTTGTATAAACTAAATTACCGGCCAAAAGTGCATGAGTTGATTTAATTAATATTTTTAAAATCAATTATGCCTAACTCATTTATGAGAAAATTAAATATTTCTTTATTAAGGGGCTTAGTAAATAAATCAGCTAATTGTTTCTCAGAAGCAACAAATTGAATTACGCAATCACCAGAATGTTGGAATGTTGCACTGGGTTCTTAGTTAAGTTTATTGCACTGGTATTGTCATAGAATAATGGTATTTTTGAGAGAGATAAACCGAAATAACTTAGTTGTTACTTGATCCAAAGGCTTTGAGCACAGCAGCTCCCAACAGTTATGTATTATGCTTCTGTTGTTAATAAAGCCACACAAGCTTGCTTCTTTCTATGCCATGATATCAAACTGGATCCAAGTAGGTGGCATGTTCCACTAGTGGTTTTTATATCACGTTTGCAGCCTACAAAATCTGAATTAGAATAACCAAATTTAAGGACATTTCACTAGGATACCATAGCCTAACATCTCTAGTTCCTTTAAGGTAATTCAAAATTCTCTTTACTACCATGTAATGTGACTCTTTAGGATTGGCTTGGCATCTTGCACATAAACACATGCTAAACATTAGTTGGAAGTAAGATAAAGAAGCGATCCAATCAGCCTTCTATATTTTGTTTGATCAACATTAGCTCCTTTCACATCAACATCCAAATAGCATCTAGTAGTAATAGGTGTAGCAGCCTCCTTGTAGTTCTCCATATCAAATTTCTTCAACAATTCTCTGTAATACTTGGTTTGACTAAGAAAGGATCCATGCTTGAATTTCTAAATTTGCAATCCTAAGAAATAATTGAGTTCTCTCATCATGGACATCTCAAACTCTCCCTGCATGGCTGTTACAAACTGCTCACATAAAATTTTATTAGTGGATCCAAATATAATATCATCAACATAAACTTGCACAAGGATAATATCATTGCATGCTTTCTTAATGAATAAAGTCTTATCTGTTTTACCCCTCTCACAGCCTTGACCAAGCAAGAAATTACTCAAATTTTCATATCATTGCCAAGGTGCTTGATTTAAACCATACAAGGTTTTCTTGAGCTTGAAAACATGTTATGGACATCAATGTATCCATTTAGAAAAGCACTCTTGACATCCATTTGGTGGAATTTGAATCCATTCATGCAAGCATATGCAAGCAACAACCTCACTGCCTTTAATCTAGCCACGGGTCCATAAGTTTCTTGAAAGTCCATGCCCTATTCTTGGTTGTAACCCTTTGTAACCAACCGAGCTTTATTCCTTACAATGACACCTTGTTCATCTAGCTTTTTCTTGAAAACCGACTTGGTTCCAATCACATTCATCTTCTCTGATCTAGGAACAAGAGTCCAGACTTCGTTTCTAGCAAACTGATTCAGCTCCCCAAGTATTGCATTTATCCAATTGTTCTCCTCTAGTACCTCAGTCACAATTTGGGTTCAACTTGAGATACAAAGGCCATGTGCTCACAAAAATTATTCAATGATCTTCTAGTTGATACTCCCTTCTGTACTTGACCAATGATATTGTCTAGAGAAAGATTCATAGGCACGCTCTACTCCTTAGGTAGTTCTGGACTATTTTTCTTTGCACCAGCTTAAGATTCAATCGATTGAATTTTTAGTTTAATTGATTGATTTTTTTGCATTTGAGCGTTTTTATTTGATTGATTCCGCAGTTCTATATCAATCATTTGTCTAGTAGGAACCTCATCATCTGCACTTGTCTTAACACTTTCCAGCATGTTCTGGTTAGTTTCATCAAATGCAATATGCATAGATTCTTCTATTAGCATGGTTCTCCTATTATAAGCTCTTTATGCATGACCATGCAATGAATACCAAGGAATATACCCTCACACTAGTACAAAAAACACATTTTACGTCAGGATAATACGTTAGTTAAAATGGAACCGATGTAAACAAAAATGTCGGGGCATTTTGGTAAATATTTGAAAAGATATTACGTCAATTAACTCAAACCTGACGTAATACACCATATTCTACGTTGGTTGCCACTCATACCAGACGTAGAAAAGAATGAAAAAAGTAAAAATTCAAAAATTGAAAATATTCAAGATACTACGTTGGTTAGGAGGTGACAACCGACGTAGTATGTAACCCATATTACGTCGACTAAGACTTTTCAACTGATGTAATATCCTCCTCTTGGAAAGCAAGTGAATTTTGAAGAAACTTTGGTGAAATTTGGTCAGATATTGCGTCGGTTGAGAGCTCTCAACCGACGTAGTACGTCCCTCGAGTTAAAACTAAGGATTTCAAGAGAGATAGTAACTCTTGGATATCATTTTTCTCTTAGGTTTTCTTCTCCTTCACCTTCTCCTTCTCCTTAGCCAGGCCCCCTTCTCCTCAGCCTCTATGCATTCTTCTCAGCCTCTATGCCTTCTCCTCAACCTCGGTGCCTCCTCCTTAGCCTCATTGTCTTCTTCTCAGCCTCGCTGCCTCCTCCTTAGCCTCGCTGCCTCCTCCTTAGCCTCGTTGTCTTCTCCTCAGCCTCTCAGCCTTCGTGTGGTGTCGTTTTTATTCTCAGTAGTTTTCAATTGTGTTTCACGTGGTGTCACTTTCTCTTCTCACTGGTTTTCATTGGGATCTTTTTTGTTCAATGGTTTTTCTAGGGTTCGTTTGGCTCAATTTACGGCTTCTTCTATGTTTGTCTGGTGTACCCAAGCTTCGTCGTGTCTCGGTTGAATGCTTGGTTTGACACCCGTTGCCTCTTCTATTAGCAAGAGGTTAGCAATTTTGTAAAATTCATTAAAAATAGTTAGAATTTTATTTTTGATCCAATTTTTTTGTCATCATTTTGATTTAGTATATATATTTGATGGTAGAGTTCTTACATTGTATAGGTTTATCATATATTTAGGGTTTAAAAAATTTAGGACGAAAAAACTTCAAACGACCATAACTTTTGATAGAGAGTCCGGATTGAGACACTCCAAAAGTGAAAGTTACTCGAAATAGGGTAACGAATTCGTTGGCAATCGCCAGAGGCAGTTGTGCCTCCAAAATTTCCAAAATTCCATTGTTTAGGGTTTCTTTTTTATTTTTTGTTATTTTTTACCCATTTCTTTGGGTTGTAGCCTTTTATTTCACATGTTTATACTTGCTAGAAAATTCTAAAACTTTTTATGATGTTTTCTTGTATCAATTAGAGATTTATGAACCCATTATTTTTTTTACAAAATGACTTTTTACATCAGTCGTAGACTACAACCGACGTAATAGAGCACTTTTTATGTCGGTGGCAGCTTACAACCGATGTAAAAAATCCTCTATTATGTCAGTCCAACTTCAATCGACGTAGTATCCACATCTTACATTGTAATTCAGTTATTTTAGTTGGGTATATGATGTCGATTTCTATTTTCAACCGACGTAGTGACATACATATTACACCGGTTGCACAACTGACATTATGTGTCCAAGACTTTCTACGGCCTACATCTATGTCGGTTCCATAACCGACGTAGAGGACCATTTTTCTATTAGTGTCATTAGCTTTTGAATCAAATTTGCCCAAGTTGTCCTTACCAATGTTCAACATAAAACATTTGCATCCAAAAACATTTAAATGAAAGATATTGGACTTTCTACCTTTAAACAACTCATAGGGGGTCTTCTTTAAGATTGGTCTAATGAGCACTCTATTGAGAACATAACAACTTGTACTCACTCCATCAGCCCAAAAATACTTACGCAAATCTGTCTCGTTTAAGAGAGTCTTTACTAATTCCTCCAAAGCCCTATTCTTCCTCTCCACTACTCCATTTTGTTGTGGAGTCCTTGGTGCTGAAAAGTTGTGCTTGATTCCAAATTTGCTGTAGAATTTGTCAAGTCTCTCATTCTAGAACTCACTTCCATGATCTGGCTTAATTGCAGAAATACAACAATTTCTCTCATTATGGACAACCTTAGCAAATCTTTTAAAAGCATGATACGCTTCATCCTTAGTGGCAACGAAAAGAGTCCATGTAAAACGAGAATAATCATCTACAACTACAAGACCATAGTAATTACCCTTCGGCTTATAGTTCTTGAAGGACCAATCAAATCAATATGAAGCAACTCAAGGGGTCTTGATGTAGAAACCACATTTAACTGTTTGAAAGAACTTTTGGTTTGTTTACCCTATTGATACGCTTCACATAATCTATCCCTTTGAAACTCCGAGCTTACGTAAGCAAATTACCAGCTCTTTAGATGCAAGCCTATTGAGATGATGCATATGAATATGTGCTAAGCGCCTATGCCACAACCATGACTCATCATTCCTAGATAGTAAATAGTTCATACTAGATGTTATGCATGAGACATTGAGCATGTATACATTGTTTACCTACAAGTACAATCTCACTAATTATTGAATTTGCAATTAGGCATAAATCAAACTCAAATGTGATTTTGTAGCCTTTGTCACACAGCTGACTTGTACTGAGTAGGTTGTGCTTTAATCCATCCACCAACTGCACATCTTTTATGATCACCTCATCATCTCCTCCAATGTCACCAATACCAAGTATTCTTCCTCGGTTGTTGTCTCCATAAGTGACAAATCCATCTAGTTTCCATATCAGATTAATTAAGTGAGAAGCATCTCCTGTCATGTGTTTGGAGCATACACTGTCTAAATACTATAGCTGCTTCTTGGATGCCAAACAGACCTGCAAAACAGATTAAGTTTGAAGATTTGACACCCTATTAGATTTGGATCCACATGTGTTAGTAATGCTTTCAGGCACCCACCTAACTAGCTCCTTAGGTACATCAAATTTTCTAACTTTACAATTCCTAACAGAATGACCTTTTCTCAAACAATAAAAGCAAGTCATGAAAGTTGAAAACTACTGCTCATTAACTTTAAAGAAACTACTAAATTTCTTTTGCTTTCATTGAAAACCACATTGATACCCAATGGTAGCCTTTTCAAATACAAAATTTTGAGACCCAAAATTGCATTGAGATTTGTGGTCCCTGGAGAAAGTTTAGATGCAGTAGTAATCAAATAGTTAACTTTCTTTTGAAGAACAACACTACTGTTTTCACAGTTAGTTGGCTTGATAGAATCAAAGTCACTAGAAGCTTTGTAGATCATTTCAAGATGATCAAAATTGATTTTCACTTTTAAAAGCTCCTATTGCAGTTCTTTCACTCCACCTTCCAACCAATTGTTTAATCCTTTCAATCGGTTATTTGAAAGAGCCAATATGTTTGCTTCTTCATGGGTTTCTAAGAAAGCCTAAAGAAGTGAACTATAATTTTCCCTATTAAAAGAGGCACTGGAGTTTATGCTACTCACCTCAGAATTTTGTCTAGCCATAAGACACAAGTTAGCTTCAACATCCTCATGTGAAGAACTACTAGAAGAGGTATCATTGTCTTCCTAAGCAATATATGCTCTTTTGTTCTTTCCAATTTTGCTACTTTTCTTCTCATGTGTTTTTTATTTGTTCACTAGGCTTGGACAATCCACTTTCATGTGTCCCTGTTTACCACAACCAAAACAAGTAAATTTAGTAGAACCCTTATCAAATTTCTTATTATACCTCTTGCCTTGGTGGTTCTCCACTTTGCCTTTCATCTTGATGAATTTCTGGATTCTCCTTGTCAGCAAATTGAGATTCTCAGTATCACTACACTCATCAAAGCTTTCCTCACTGGATTCAACATCCGCAGCCTTTGTCTTGAGTGCTAGGTTTTTGGTTTTTTTTCTCCACTGTCTCTAACTCGTGTTTCCTCAATTTGCCAAAGAGTGTTGTAGTAGTTAGTGTAGTCAAATCTCTAGTCTGTAATATAGCAATCAGTTTAGGCTGCCAACTTCTGTCCAAGCACTTTAGGATCTAGATATTCAACTCCTCCCTATCAAATTGCTTTCCCAAACCAATCAAGTGGGGGCCAATGTGAGTGAACCACTTCTGTACATTAGCAATGGTCTCCCCTTATTACATCATAAACAATTCATATTCTTAGATCAATGCATGCTTTCTAGCTCTCTTCACATCAGTGGTTCCCTCATGTGTGACTTCTAGTATGTCCAACATTTCTTTAGTCGTGCTACATCGTGATATCTTGAAGAATTCATCAAGATTTAATGCAGAGGTTATTATATTTTTAGCAATACAATCATATTCAACTCTCTTATTCTCTACAACAGTCAATTCATCAAAGGATTTTTCAACAGGCACACCATCAATCATAGTCATAAGAATATAAAGACCATTTACTATCGCATTCCAAATCCCATGATCAATGGATTCAATGAAGATTTTCATTCTTACTTTCCAAAAATGATAGTTCACCCCAAAAAACATGGGTAGCTTGTGTATAGAGGCTCCCTCAACAAAAGGTAGTTTATTCTCAACCATGGATCGAAAAACCTGACTAGCTTTCAAGTTCTAACTCTGATACCAATTGAAAACAAATTTAGGCCGAGTTCAAGAGGAGGGTGAATTGAACATTCAAAATTTTTTGCAAAAGATGGAAAGTATTTCAAGGATAGAATGAAAATTTTTATTGAAACAATTAAAAATGTGATTCTGAAGTGCACATTAAAAAAATCAATAAATTCCATAACAAGAATAATCAACTGAAAGAAAATACAAAACAAAAAACAACAAAGAACACTTTACTGAAATACAAAAGAAGTGAATTAAATATAGTATAAATCCATATCAATTCAGAAGCAATTAACTGACAGACACATTCAATAAACTAATTATAGTGCATAGATCAACAATTAGTAAAAACACTATATCCAAATGCGGAAGCATTCAGTTGAATAGAAACATAATTCATAACTAATTACAAACAAACAGATAAACAGTAGCAACAATTAACTAAAAGTCACTCACACAATACAGTAAACCAGATAAAATGCACTAAAATAGAACAAACAATATTCAAGAAACCAAGTTTCCAAAAATACAATCAATTATGCAACAGGTACAGTTAACTGGAAACACTCAAACAGAATCAAGAATAGATACATTCAATTAAGCAGATATATAAAATAGTTCCAGAGAACACATAAATAGTACTAGCAAAATGAACAATCAATTGAGCGCGATGTATAGTTAGTTGAAAGAGCGACAACAAAGATGAAAAGGCGTTGAAGAAAAGAGAAAGGGAGAACAAGAACACCAAGATTTATACTAGTTCACCTTTCCTCAAGGGCTACGTCCAGTCCTTTGCTAACAAGCAAAGTGTTTCCCTAAAAAGATCACCAAGATCAGTTCAATACAACACAAATACCCTTGCTTCGAGCAAGTTAACACTACATCCCGCAGCACACAGCCTACTGCACACCATAGCAATTGTAAAACAGTACAGAACCCTACTGCACACCACGACAATTGTAAAACATTGCAGAACGCTACTACACAACCAAATTACAAACCCTATGCAATATGATCCAAACTCACAATTACAAATCAGGAAACCTATGCAATTTGCAACCAAACCACTCGCAATACAGGAATTATGAAGAGTAGTACAAAACAACAATACTTCTACACAAAACAGATTACAAACGGATGAAAAACAGTGTAGAAGACTTAGCTCTGGTTCAGAACTAAGAATGCATGAAACCCACTCAATGCAAGGCTCCAAGATTAAGGTTCTTAAGGTTTTTCTTGAAGTAAATCGTATGTAACAAGTTCTCAAAGGTTTGCACACGTTTTGCTCTCTTAGAAAATCACAATTGATCAGTCAAATGTCTTAGGTGCTTATGAAAACACGTGATCCCACCTATATAAGAAAAATGGTTTTTAAAAACTGTCAAAAACTCAATCGATTGTCTGAATCATTCAATCGTTTGAATTTTTTGTGACTTCAAGAAAAATCCAGTAAGTTGATTTTTAAAAAACAATTTGCTGATTTACTCTCAAAATATGTTTTTCAAAGTCTATTAAACTTCATTTTAAAAACCAATCAATCCCTTGAAAAACAAAATAAATTATGGAGCTTACTTTGAGTGATATGCAATGCAACTCATGATTTTGAACTAAAACCCACTCACATACATCCAACCTAAGTTCTAGACCAAAACTCCCATCAAGATCCTTGATGGCTTCAAGCAATGCACTAGGAAAGCTTTGATCCATGTTGACTTCATCAAATCACATAGCAAGCCTCGTTGCTAACAAACTCTAACCAAGTTAGACAAATGTTACCTATTAGGTTTACAAAATTTTTCCAACTGTTGGTGCTTTGGCATTTTGTTTTATGTAATTAATTTTATATTCCTTGTTGTTGGACATAGCTTAGTACTTGAGGGGTGAACCAATAATAATTTTTTTTGTTTTGCTTTGTTTCTTGCTAGACGATTTCATTTCGCTTGACAAGATGACCTCTTAAACGATATACTTGAAAACATATTTTTTTTATCCACTACAAAAAAGAATTTAAGGCTCCATTCAACCCACTTTTGTAGGCAATTATCACTACATTTAGAATCCTTAAGTGAACTTTATTAGTGAATTAATTTTGTAGAGAAGATAGTCATCAACACCGTGAGGGACAAAATAGTACTAGCTTAAGGAGAGATTGCATTCCCTTTTGGCCTAATATCATCTTTCGATGGTTCATAAGGGAAAAAAGTGAGATATAAAGTTTAACAAATAATGCTAGAGGAGATGAAAAGCTCGAGAAAGATTGAGATGAACCTCTGAAAGAAGTCAAAGAAAAAGAACAATTAAGCCAAGGGGAGCTTAGCTAAAGATTTTATGAGGTTGAAAACAATATTTGTTTGATGTTGAGTTAACATAATACTTTCTTCTATTTCTTCTACTTTATACTTAATTTTTTTCTTTTCGAAAATTTGTTTATGAAAATTTGATATGATGAAATCGTTTTCGAAAAATATGCATGTTTAAACTTTCATTACTTATAAATGCTTATTCTATGATTCCAAAGAATGTTTCATCCTGGCTAAGATATTTGATTATAAGAAAAATGATTAAAAGATCACATTGTTCCTATTTAAGCACCTAAGGTGAATGTAAGGTTTGTGTTGACTCTTAAATATTGTCAAAGAACATTGGAGTGCTCTATTGACAAGCTAGATTATAAACTTTTTAACTTGAGACTTTTGATCTCTGTAACGTTGTTAGCTCGTTCATGAGCAAAAATTCCTTTCTTCTTCAAGGTATCTTCTACTTATAGATGTCTTTAAAGATAGTAGTTCCAAACCTTCTACAATTGTTGTGAGTCTTGAGAAGTTCTTCATTCATCAAGTTGCTTCTCAAAACATAGACAATGAGGCTTGCAATAAATCTTCTTCATGCAACATTTAATATAAAATTCCTTTTGAAGAAACATTTTGATACTCAACATGACTTATTTTTCATAAGTCAGATAACTTTTATCTCACATTGAGTAAAAGACAAGACCATACAAAGAGGATGGTCTATATAGAGGAGACAAATAGTCCTTTCAGATAGGTTGTTGGCAAGAAGTAGCTTTGACACACTTTTCAAGAGATTTTAATGTTGACAGTTTTTTTTAAGATCCTATTGGTTGTCAAACAAGAGAACATTATTAGCAAAACAAAGTAAAAACATTTATAAGTCTTTGAATTTCACTTTGTAATGCTAAATATTACGTATCATTTGTCTAAGTGCAAGCCATTTTTCATTTGTCATTAATTAAAAGAAAAAACTCCATCTGTCAATATCTATAACTTAGAAACAAATATACCTTAATGTTTTATACTTTCTTACAAAGCATTTAATCAAAATCACTCAACCTAGTGTTAGGTTTGTTGATCTTTTCTCCAACACTTTTGAATACGGGTTTGTTTAAAAACCTCATCAACAAACACAAATTATTCAAGCTTGTGTTCATACAACAAATTTGAATATAGAATTAATTTATAACACTTTTAAAATTGTACGATAAAAATATGTATAGTTAATGCTCATACCATATGAATAACATGTTCATGCGAGCTAATGGAGCCATTTGCATATAGACTTCTACCATTATTAGAAACTCAATTTTTTGGGTCTTAGCACATTACTTGTGATACATTGGTGAATCTCAACATGCTAACACCCTTTTCCAAACATGGTCTTCAATCCATTTTGACCTTTCGGCATTTTTGAGATGTTTTAGTGTTAAAAATTTTCTTAATTTGACATTCATGATTTGGTCTCCACCAACCTTTCATTTGTAAAAGTATAAATTACACATAAAAAGATGGTGTAACTTAACAAAATCAACAAACTACCTTAAAATGTAGTCAATATTGCTCCTTATGAAATTTAGTTATTGTTAGTATTGGTGCTACTTTTGTATTTGATGAAGTCAACTCAAGCCAAAAATGAAGAACACTTGAAGATGGTATAGTCTTAGTGTGTGTGTTTAGTGTGTGTGTTTGTGAGTGTGATCTAAACCATGAGCATACATCTTATATCATTGGAATGAGCTTTAAAATCTTTAATAAACTCAAAATATAAAACTGGAAGTGAATGAAACTTAATGGAATTAAAAAATTTTCATCAAAGTTCTTAAAACTGATTATTTTTTTAAATATAGTTTGCTGAAAGATCCTGTTAACAAAACATCAATTGATTCAAGTGTGTTTTCATTCGATTGTTTCGTAGCATTATAGCTGATTTTCAAACTGGTTTTGAAATATATAAAACTAACTTCGTATACACATTGGAAGTAACGTGAAAAAGAATTACAGAGCGAATCCTTTACGAGATACAGATAACACTAGTTTTGATTTGGAATTGCAGTAATTGTTTTGTTTTTTTATTGTACATTGATCTTGAGTGTTGTTTGCTGCAAGTGTATAGGGTTTATGCTTTTAGAGGTACAATAGCATTTTGTACAGTAGTGTGTAGTCTTGCAGGGTGCAAGAGAGTGTGTTTAGTGTATTGATTGAACAAGTTGGTTCTTTAGTGGAATTTCTTATTGGCAAAGAAATTGGATGTAGCTCTTGAGGAAGAGTGAACCAATATCTTGGTGTTCTTAATCTCTCTTATCTCTGTCTTGATTCCAACTTGAAACTGCAGAATTTCTTTATTGCTATATATTTTGTAACAGATAATGCTCGATATTAAATTAATTAATTTCTCTACACTGCAACACTGTAACTTCTATTAACTACTGTTCTGAAAGTCAAACTTGTGTACTGAGATTTAATCAACTGCTTTCTCTATGTTAGTGATCTGCTGAAAATTGCAATTGATTAATTTGACAAACTAATTGATTGCGATTTGTTTATAATAATCTGAGATACTATCAACTGATTGTAACTTTCATTTAATTGATTACAATAATAAACTTTTCAACTAAGAAAATTTGATTGATTATATTTGTTATTCAATTGATTAAATTTTTTAGTCAAGATTTTTAAGACTTTGCATTCACTTTTTTTCATCTTTAATTGATTATCGTGTCTGGGATTGGTTCTGACAAGGTATATGTTAATTGATTAAATATTGGATTTAATTGATTGATTATGTGTTGAACTGTATTGTGAGTTATTTTAATTGATTGTTTCAGTGTTTCAATCGATTGATTATGTTCTGTTCAACCAAATATCCCACTGTAAATTGTTTTAATAAAAGATATTCATCCTTTCAATTAATTATTTTTACTAATTTGCGAAAATATTTCAAAGATTAATTCACTCTCCTTTTAAACTCACCCTAAAACTCTTTTTCGATATCCCTATCCATGTTGTCCAAGACTTAAGAAATTGTCGCTTAATATACTTTGTGATAGCCTATGAAGCAACCCCTAGATGGAACGAATCAAATTGCAAACAAAAATGCAAATTTATGAGACGGCAAAGGAAGAAAGTTATATAACATAAAAAAAATAATAAAATTTAAATCCCATTCTAGAACTAGTTTATTACTTCACTAGGCGTTATCGAGGTCTTTCTACTAGTCTTAGTACTATTTTGAACAGTGTTGCTAATGCAATTTTTGCTAAGTTTAACATAACTATGTCCATTTTAAAGGATGTATTTCATTACAATTGGAATGTCATCACGTGTTGCGGTTCAAGCTTTTATGAAATCCCTTGGAAGATTAGAAGTAGATGGAATAAATACAAGTTTATAAATGATTTTTTGGATTTTAAATTTTCTAATATTTGTAAGGAAAGGAACTATATATGATTTTCTTTGGTGAAATTCTTTATATTTTTGTTTTTCGGGAGTGTTTTTAGGAATATATTTGACTTTATGGAATATTTATTTTTGTAATTTGTTTCATGGGTTTGGCTTAGTTTTCTTATATTTGCTTCATTTCCATTTATTGTTTTAACGTGCTGTGATCGATTGGTGAGTGTTGATATATCAACTTAGTCGGACTATCAATATTCATAGTAAAGACATGTTTTTTTTTTTTTTTTTATATAAAATAAAAAAAAAAAA
>Ga0209489_103965_pt1 | contig 28066 bp, 20 predicted proteins | sample SiratrowhiteBW_FD_187527 | JGI IMG/M metagenome (GOLD analysis project Ga0209489, IMG submission 187527) | Root nodule microbial communities of legume samples collected from California, USA - Siratro white BW (SPAdes) (version 2) | ecosystem: Host-associated > Plants > Roots > Nodule | place... | reverse complement strand
TATATATATATACATATTTGTGGTATATATTTTTATAAGTATTTGATACTTTTATTATATATCATCCTAAGTATATTTTAAAAGTGGTAATAGCACAATTTTCAATAAGTTAGATTAATTATATTTTGTTTAGCTTATGAACTGATTTTATTTTATTTTTTTTAAACTTTGATTTTAATTTATTTATTATTTTAAACTTTAACTGTATTTCCTTTGCTATTTTGAACTTTTAGATCTTAAAAGTTGTATTTATTTCTGAAGATATAAAATTAACTAAAGATTAAAAAGATACTTTTTCTTATATCAATTCATGTTGTAACGGAAAGTATAGTTTTTTACCGTAGTATCAATTTTGAACTTTTACAACAGTGATATTATTATTATTTAAAAGTGAAGCTGTGCGCTCACAAAAAAAGTTCCATCTATGAAAATATGAGATATTCCAATCTTCCAGTGAATGTTGGTGAGAATTGTTGTGGCGGTAGATTGTGACACGCCAATGTAAAATAATTTTTTTTATATCCATCCTAATTTTAAATATCATTTATGTAAAAAGTTTACTCTTATTTATAAAGATGCCACGGTTTTTTTTTTTACAGTGACAAAAAATTTACAAAATTTATTTTTGGTGACAAAAAAAAAAAATATCAGGTTTAGGTGACTTTTGTTGTTTTTCTTTTAACTCGTGATCTCCCAACTGTTATTTGTGAATAAATGATGATGTAAAATTATTTTGCATTCACGAGCATTACATACACATATTGAATTTCTAAAAAAATATAGCCTAAACTTTAAAATAAAAAAAACATAATATATATATATATATATATATATATATATATATATATATATATATACATATATATATATATATATATATATATATCTATATATATATATATATATCCCCATATATATATATATAGCTTGTTATATTGATGCATTATATTTTATATGAGATACAAGGTTTATCTTATTTCTTTCTCTTTATAGGTAGAGGATTGTTGTAAAAACACGGGTAGTGCAAAATCTGGAAAAAAGAAAAAACTAAAAGCATTTGAACTCTATTGCAAATTGAAAAGGGGAAAATAAAAAACATTCGAACCCTAAATGGCCACAACAATACCAGATTTGCAGAGATCTTTGTGGGTGGTGTATATCTTCCAAAAGCTTTGCAACGTGGGTTGTTGGTTTCATTTTGAAAGTTGAAGATGCAACTTTCGAATATTGGAAGCAACTTTCGAATGTGAAGGTCGTTTCCTCTTTGGATAATGAAACTCGTTTCTTTCCATTCTGTTTCACTCTTCAACAACCACTCGCCCTCCATCCTTTATAAATAGAAGTTCTCCCTGCTCCAAAAATACAACATCACATATTCACTTTCTCTCCTCTTCACATCTTCTCCTATCTTTTTTTTTTTTATTTTCTTCTCTAAATATCTTAAGCTATTTTTCCTTATAAAAGAACTTACTTATTAATTTTGAGATTCTCAATATTGTCATTTTAAAGACAATAGTCTTTTCACTTCTCCAAAATTTTATTTTATTATATTTTCGTCTATCTTTTACAACACAAACATCACCTTTACCTTTCCCTAGATAGGGAATCTTAAACTCACCGACATTTTAATTACAGCGACAAAAAAGCAAATAAATTACACAAAATGACAGATCCTCCAGAACAGGATTCATTAACTAGCATTCAATGTGATTCACATATAACCTTGATCACAAAATAAAGAAAATGTCATGAAACCAGATAATATAACACAAAATATCAAAGCCTATATTACAAAATTGATAAATAAACTTGATATGAATCACTTGCTAGTCACAAATTCTGCAAGAAAAATAGCAGATTGAGGGTGACGAGAGAGAGCAAAGGATGAATATAAGGATTAAGCAGAGCGCAGAGTGACTGCAAAGTACGGAGCAGAGAGCAAGCAAGTTGAATTTCAAATTCCTTGGATTGTATATTTGTAATTCTACAATTTTGCTTAATCGAATTCTTCTACTTAAATTCTTAATTCTTCAAATAAATGAATTAACCTTGTAAATTACTTCACTCAAACAATATAGAAGATTTTTGTTTGATTTAAACTTCATTCAAAGACATTAGAAGGATATGCTTTGATTTTGATTAGGCATGTCTGTTTACTACTGTTGGCTTAGGGATTATACGTAGTTACATATTTATTACTACTGATAAGTATAATGAGAAAAACTTAAAGTCATGAAAGAAAACTACTATCTCAAATCTCAAGATCCAAGAACACACTACACAAGAAATTTTAACTTCAAAATATTATAGAATTATAAATTATCAAACATTTTTAACTTTAAATTTAAAGGTGTTATTTTTATCTTTAAATTTGAAGTGGGGTTTAAGCTCGAATAAAATCAAATCAAATGCTAGGTAAGTATAGCGTAAGCTAAGAGCCTTATTTCACCTAAAGAAATTCACAACAAAGAACACTAGCTTAAAATAATATCAGACTTAAAGAAACAAGATATCAGTGGTATCTAACCATGTGTAAAGGATAGCTCCAACCATTTTTTCACTTGCTGATGCTGAAAGGAAAACACTTCAGGTAACAATTATTAAGACTTTTAAGAAGCTGGTTTGACAGTTAAGAAGCTGTGGCTGTTTTCCATTAAGGCTTTTATTCTGTGGCATACAATTATTAAAAGCAAGTATGGTTTGCACTCAAATGAGTGGAATGCCAATTCTGTTTTCAAAGCTTCCCATGCCAGCCCTTGGAATTTAATCTTGGAATTTCATTGGTTGAGTTCCACCATGGAACTCGTTTAGACATAGTTAACTAACTGGTTAGAAGGCATGGCTGTCAACAAAATATGCCGGATCCCTTTTTTAACATCGCAAGTTTTTGTGATGCCTAAAAGGGAAATGCACTTTGGAGAGGCTCAATTATTGAACATTCCTAATCTTTCGAAGCAAAATATAAATTTTCAACGTTATAATTTTGATATGATGGAGCGAAATAAGAAATTTTTTGTTAGTTTTCCCATGTATTTGAGTTCCTCATATAAAATAGGATATGAACTCCAAAAATATAAGCAAGTACATCTATTCTAGAACCGTGCTATCCTCTACTACATAAGATGAAGCTTCCATGATTCCTGTGTAAAATCTTCCCTAACTTTCTGTAGATTTCATTTGATTGTTGATGGGTAACACCATCTACAGCAAATGCATGAAACTGCTTATCTTATTCTGCAGGCTTTCTTATTTTCCTTTGTTTCATAAGCCTTCTGACTTCAGCTACTTCGTTTGCATAGACACGTGCTAATGTAATACGGTGCTGCTTTATACGGTTCTATCTTAATAAGTTGATCAGCAGCCTCCTTTCCAAGTTCTACATCTCCATATATCTTACAGGAATTCAAGAAAGAGCTTCAGATTACATAGTTAGGATCATAGGACATTTCTTGCATTAAATCCTCTGCCTTATTCAAATTTCCATTTCTAGCATAGAGATTGATCAAGCATATTGATCAATATCAAGAGACGGACCATAGTTTGTTGTCATTTTGTTGAAGTATTCCACCCCTTTGTCAAGAAATCCTGCATGATCACAGGCTGTCAGGACAGCAGTAAAGCAGATATGATCAGGAATTAACTCTTGCTTAGTCAATAGACAATCAAAAAGTTTCAAAGCCTTTGAAGCTCTCCAACATTGAGTATGACACATGACCAGTCTACAACACACGTGGAGCCTCGCCAATATTGCCGCCCTTTGAATACGCATCAATCAGAGCACTCGCCACAAACACATTCCTTCCTGAAATTTTAATAACAAGAGAATGCACTTGTCTTCCCTGAAGGAGCAATGCAAGGCTGCTGCAAGCATTTAAAATGTTACATAAAATATGATTAGTAAGACCTAAATTTTGCCCCCTCATTTCTACAAATAGTTTCAATGCATTTTCGCAGTACAATATCCAGATATCATAGAATGGTATACAGTAATATCCTTCTCACAAGTTTCATCAAATAATAGTACACCATCACCGAGATGTCCCCAATTTGCATAACAATAAATTATTGAGCTAATTACGAAATTGTTAGAATCATATCTCCCCTTGGTGATATGGTATGAAGAGTCCAACAATGTTCAAGCACCATTTTATCCAACACGGGCACTAATAACAGTAGCAAAGAACAATTAATTGGCTTGTCATACTTTTACAACTAACAAATTTTTATAACTACTTTACAATCATCATTTTATCTATTTTTTTTTATAAATACAAATTTTATTTTTATAATAACAATAATATTTTTAAAGTAAATTGTTATGTGATTATTACTGTTGTCAAAGTTATTTTTTTAAAAATTTATAAGATTCAGCTAATAATTATTTAATGACATTAATGAATGTTTTATCCAGTTTTAGTTAATTAACGAGTCATATAAATACCAGATGCAATTGAGATGAATTGATATAAATATCAAATCATAAATTAAAATAAACATAACTTACACAGTTAAAATTCAGAAGACAAAATATTTCTCTCTATCACAATACTGAAAAGATCTTAGAAATCCAATACGCGTTTTTACTTATTTGTCTAACCATTACTCGAGTTTTATAATCAACCATTCAGACGGCGTTTTCAAAACATTTTATCTAATGAATAATTAATAATTAATACATTGCAATTATAATTATTGTTCAGCGTGGTTTCAATAAATTACACTATGACAACTGCTGGTTGTCTTAGTTGAATACTACATATCAAATTACTTCTAACGTTATGTTATATGATATGAAGTATATTAATATCAACTTTATTAGCAAGTTATTAGTAAGTAGGAAGTAATTATCCTTTTACTCAAAATATATATAGGGTAGTAATTATAATTAATAACTAATTTAAATAAAAAAAACATTTCCATAAATTATTTTAGTTTAAAAGAACTAATACTGTGGAAATACAAATAAAGTTTTTTTTTTTTTCTGTTATTTTAACATGTAGAAGGCAATATAGATAAGAAGTGATATAGTGAGTTATCACTAACGTGGTCAAATATAACGGGACCTCAATTACGTATATAATTATTCAACTTGTTTTCAATTTCATGCTAAATCACTTCACGAGTTTATTCAACCCTATTTTTTTAATAGAATAAGTCTAACTTTCCTTATTAATCTTATTTTTTTAATAGAATAAGTCTAAGTTTCCTTATTTGGAGCTAATTCTTTGAGTATTTAATAAGCAAACTTGTTTTCACATTAGAATTTAAGAGAACTAGTAAGTAAAGTTTCATTTCTAAATTTAAGTTTTATTAGGTATTTTGTTGTGATTTTATTAGGTCACAAAAGATATTTTTCTATACATGATAATAATATCAATATATGTGTATATGTGTGAATCTTATAATTATTCTTATTCAGTGAGACCTCTCTTGCATCAACTTATTTATTTATTTATTTGGTTACTTTATAATTTATTAAGACATCTTTAATCTTATTTTGTTTGTTATATTGGTCAGGTTTTTCAAATCCATCTTATTTAATAATTTTATGTTACTTAAATAATGTACCTGTATTTTTTAATTTTAATATTTTTTATGGAAAATAAATATAATAAAAATAATATAAACTTTTTAAACAATATTATAAAAAATAAAGATTTGAGGACATTGAAGTTGGAGATTTGATCTTGAGATTCTAATAAGTAAATATTATTTATGATGAAATAATTTTATATTATTTTATTAACTACTTACAAAATTAATTCAAATATTTTTAATATAAAATAAAATAAAATATATTGAAGAAATGGAAACGTGATATGTATACATCTTGTTTTGATTTAATGTTATATTATTTTACATGAAATTTGTTTTTATTAACCATATATATATATATATATATATATATATATATATATATATATATATATATTATCGCAACTAGAATCACGACGGGACGCCAATTCGAAAAAAAATAAATATAAGTTTGAAAAATTAAAAAAAAGGAATCGTCACTATAATTTATTATGAGAAACTATGGAAAAACCGAAAAAAAGGATAAAACAAGTTTGAGAAAATCGAATTTCGGATTTGAGAGTCAGTTACGTGTGGAGAAGGTATTAGCACCCCACAGGTCCGTCCTAAGACGATACCCTTAATTGAATAAATAAAATGAGTGTGATTTTCAAAATGTTTATTTTCCAAAAAGAGACAAAATGTAGATAAAACAAACAAAAATATTTTTTTTTTAGGCCCGACAAGGATTTGACCTTGCTCCTACGTATTTCCATCAGGCGTGAAAAATCAGGATTATGTAGTTCTTTAGAAAATTGTTTGTTTATTGTTGATATTTTTTAATTTTGGAAATTTGATACTTTTTGTATTTTTTCTTTAAGAAGAAAAAAATTATAGAAGATATTGTTTGACGCGTGCGGTTGTCGCAACCGGGGTCACAACGGGGACTGTGAACAAAATAAAATTATTTTTTAAAACAGAAGAGTCGCCACCATAGTTTATCATGGAAAACTATGAAAAAACCGGAAAATTGATAAAGCAAGTTTGCGAAAATCAGATTTTGGATCCGGGAGTCGATTACGTGTGGTGAAGGTATTAGCACCCCCAGAACGTCCGTCCTAAGACGATACCTTTAATTAAAGGAGTAAAATGAATGTGATTTTGTAAAATGTTTATTTTTCCAAAGCAAAAAAGACAAAAATACAAATAAAAACAAAGAAAAATATTTTTTATTTTGGGAAAGGGCCCAACAAGGTTTGACCTTGCTCCTACGTATCTCCATCAAGGGTGGAGAATCAGGGTTATTTAGTTCTTTGGATAAGATTGTTTGTCAGGTTCATATTTTTATTTGTGACATTTTTGTAATTAATTTTTTTATATTTGATATTAAAATGATTTATTTCAAAAGTTTCATATTAAATATCATGTGACGCGTGTGGCCATTTGATATTTAAGAAACATTTGGAATAATAATATTAAATATCGTACGACGCGTATGGTCATTTGATATCTAATATTATTAAAAAATATAATATTCGAAAATTTTATTTCTAAAGTTTATATTAAATATCGTATGACGCATGCGACCATTTGATATTAAAAAACCTCAGAATAATAATATTAAATATCGTATGACGCGTGTGGCCATTTGATATCTAACATCATTAGAAAATATAATATCTCAAAATTTTATTTCCAAAGTTTATATATTAAATATCGTGTCACATGTGCGGCCATTTGATATTTAAGAAACCTTGGAATAATAATATTAAATATCGTATGACGCGTGCGGCCATTTGATATTTAACATCATTAGAAAATATAATATCCCAAAATTATATTTCCAAAGTTTTATATTAAATATCGTATGACGCGTGCGGCCATTTGATATTTAAAAAACCTCATAATAATAATATTAAATATCGTACGACGTGTGTGGCCATTTGATATTTAACACTATTAGAAAATATAAATCCCAAAATTTTATTTTCACAGTTTTATATTAAATATCGTATGACGCGTGCGGCCATTTGATATTTAAAAAACCTTAGAATAATAATATTAAATATCGTATGACGCATGCACCCATTTGATATCTAACATTATTAAAAAAATATAATAATCCCAAAATTTTATTTTATTTTGAAAGTTTTTTGTATTAAAATTTTAATTTTATTAAAAAATAAAAGGAAAAAAAGCATGCAAAATATAAGCTTAAACTATGGAGGTACACAAATAAAAGTTTTTTTTAAAACAATTAAGCTCACTCAAAAAAACCCAGAATGATTTTTTTATTGAGATAAGGGGTGTTATGTTAATATGGGGGGTGCGAATAGGAAGGCCCCAACTCTACAACCCTAGGTCATCATCACCTCAACCCTAAGTCACTACCACCTTATTCCAAACCCATGTTAGGTCTACTAATTCAAAGCGGCAGCGACAACGGTGAAGAAGAGCAGTAGCGGCAGGCGGTGCGGGGCGGTGCGGTGGCGGCGCGGGAAGAACGGCAGGTGACGGCGGAGGTTGTTCTGGGGCTGTTTTGGAGTGATTTTGGGGCACAAAATACATGGACAAAATACATAGAAGAATGTATGAAAGATGAAAGATGATGAATTTTTTATTATTTAAGAAATAAAAAAAAACAAAATGCCATAAAGAGCAAAAGAACCTCCCTTTTTTATTTCTTTTATCTTTATATGAAAATAAAATGATGAATAAATAAAAAAACATCACAGGAAGATAAGAACACAAGATTTACAAATTTCAAACTTCAAGATCCATATGAAAATCTAAACCTTACAAATCATACCTGTGAGTGTTCTTAAAAAATGATAGCCTTCTTTCCAAAAGTTCCCTGCTTCTCAGTTTTAAACTGAGTGTGGATAGTAAGACAGGAGAATCAATCTTCTCTACTTTCTCTCTCTTTTTTCCTCTTTTTCTTCGTATGTCTCCAAATGATCTGTAATTCCTTCTGAACGTAAGAGCAGTTACGAATTAAGTGAATCTCCTTTTTTATTATTAAATTTATTTTTATTCTGAAAGTAGTTCAGAGCAGTTTTGAAAGATTGACTCTTTCTTTTTTTCTTTTTTTTTATTAAAGATGAAGTGTAGATGAACATGAGATGAAACAGTTTGAGAATGATCATATTTTATTTTTTATATTTTTTGTTATTGTGAAATAAGAACATGGGTGGTTCAGAGCAGTTTTAAGATTGACTAATTCTTTTTTTTTTATTATTTTAAAGATGAATCAAAAGAAACAATTTTAAAACAGTTTCAATTTTTTTATTTATTTTCCTTTTATTTATTATTTTGTTTTTATTTTTATGTTAATTATTTATTTATTTATTTGATTTTTCATTTCTTTTCTTTATTAATTTTTTATTTACTTTGTTTTTCTGTTTTTGTTAACTGTTATTATTTTTTATGTTTTGTAAAAAAATGGATAAATTCAAATCCCTTTTTATTTGTTTTATTATTTATTATTAGTTTTTTAATAGAAACCTAAACTAATCAAGTGTATATATTTTTTCTATTTATTATTTTCTTATTCATTTTGTTTTATTTTCATTATTCAATTAATTGTAGACACATTTTTTATTTTCTTAATTTTAATTTATTTATCCAGAAGAAATCGGGTGTTGACAGCTGCCCCTCTTTACTTAAGTTTTACTAGATAATATGAAAATTTGATGAAATTTCACATGATCAAAGTAAAGATTAAGTAAAGATAGAGACATTGATTTCGTTCGGGTATCCGCAAAGAAAAATGAGATTTAGTAGAACTGAGGTTGAGACCTTGGATTGAGCCGAGAGGGTCACGAACCTTCACGTGGATTCAAAAAGGTGAGATTGGACCTTGGACTGAGCCGAGAGGGTCATACACCATCACATTATTTAAAAAGGGTGAGGTCGGACCTTGGACTGAGCCGAAAAGGTCACACACCATCACATGATTTGGAAAGGGTGAGGTCGGACCTTGGATTGAGCCGAGAGAGTCACGAACCTTCACGTGGATTGGGAAAGGGTGAGGTCGGACCTTGGACTGAGCCGAAAGGGTCACGAACCTTCACGTGGATTGGGAAAGGGTGAGGTTGGACCTTGGACTGAGCCAAGAAGGACACACACCATCACATGATTTGGAAAGGGTGAGGTCGGACCTTGGACTGAGCCGAGAGGGTCACACACCATCACATGATTTGAAAAAGGAGTGAGGTCAGACCTTAAACTGAGCCGAGAGGGTCACACACCATCACATGATTTGAAAAAGGGGTGAGGTCGGACCTTAGACTAAGCCGAGAGGGTCACACACCATCACATGATTTGAAAAAGGGATGAGGTCAAACCTTAGGCTGAGTCGAGAGGGTCACACACCAACACATAGTTTGAAAAGGGCGAGGTCGGACCTTGGACTGAGCCGAGAGGGTCACACACCATCACATGATTGGAAGAAAGGGTGAGGTTAGACCTTGGACTGAGCCGAGAGGGTCGCACACCATCACATGATAAAATAATATGAGTGAAGTGGAGACCTTGGCCATGCCGAGAGGGTCACACACTGTCACAAGCTGAAACAATAAGAGTGAGGTCCAGACCTTGGCCATGCCTAGAGGGTCACCTACCGTCACAAGGTGAAACAATAAGAGTGAGGTTGAGACCTTGGCCATGCCGAGAGAGTCACACACCGTCACATGCTGAAAAGTAAAGTGTGGATGCGACTTTGAGACACGAATAGAAAGTAAAAAAAAATGGGCAAGATCTTGCTTCTGCAGGGGATCAAGTGCTAAAAAACAAATGTGACCTTGCTTTTGCAGGGGATCAACATATCAAAGGATGATTGTGACTTTGCTTCTACAGGGAATTGAAAACCAAAGAATGGCCAAGACCCTGCATCTGCAGGGGATCAAGTGCCAAAATAAATGTGATCTTGCTTCTGCAAGGGATCATCATACCAAAGAATAGTTGTGACTTTGCTTCTGCAGGGAATCAAAAAGTAAAATTGTCTGGAGATACGACTTTGAGACCTTTCTCCAACACAAGATGAAATAAAATTTGAAGATACGAAATTTGAGTCCTTTCTTTAAATAGAGATGCAACTTTAGATTCTTTCTTCAATAGGGATTCGACTTTGAGTCATTTCCCTAACATAACTTTGAGTTATTCTTCATCAGAAGGTTGACTTTGAATGTTCATTTTCCTAAAAGATATGCATGTATGAATGCATGGAAATTTTGAGTTTATTTTTTTAAATGATGAATGAAACTTTGAGTTTTTGATGATGAACGTTGAATGAAACTTTGAGTTTTTGATTACTAATGATGCATGTGTAAATGCATGAAATCTTATCTTTTTTTAATGAAAATACATGTTTGAATGCAGGATATGATCTTTGTTTGTTTGAAGAATGCATGACATTTTTACTCTTTTTGAAAATGTTTGAATGCATGTCATTTTTTATCCTTTTGGATGATGATTAATAATTTTTTTTATGATGATATGAAAATGCATATATGAATTCAAGAAAATATGTTTTTTTTTTAATTTTTTCATGAATGCATGAAACTATAAGAATGTATGTTTAAACTTTTTTGAACAAAATGATGTTATGCATGTATGAATGCAAATTTTTTAGTTTTTGTTTATTGAACGGATGATATCATGAGAATGGATGTAGAAATGCATAAAATTCTATTTCTATACATTTTTTTCTTTTTGGATGAAAATGCATGAATGCTATTTACATGAGAGTATATGAAACTTGGTTTTTATTATTATTTTTTTGAATGTGTGAACTCATGTATGAAATTCTATATGAATGAATGTATGAAATTCTATTTTTTCATTTTTTTAAGTGAGAATGCACGAGACTTTATTTTTTTTCATTTTTTAAAGGAGAATGTATGGATGAATGCTCCAGACTCTATTTGTTATGTTTGAATGAGAATATATGAGACTCTATTTTTTTTTTGTTATGAGAGTGTTTGTATAAGTGCATGAGATTTCATTTTTCATTTATGTTTGAATGAGAATGCATGTACAAATGTATCAGACTCTATGAAAATACACGTACGAACGCATAATTAAGCCAATATTTTTACGCAAGGACGAATGCATAAGACTATATGAAAATGCATGTATGCATGAGACTCTACGAGAATGTATGAGGTTTTGTTTTAATCATTTGTTTTCTTTTTCCTTTATCATTCAGAGTCAATTTTTCTCTTTGCCATCGTTGAATTCATTTATATCAAAATTTGTTCTTGAAAATGAGGGATATTGCAAATCTTAAAGTTAATGTTAAAATTGGGTATTGCTGATTTTTTCCTTTAAAACAATGCATGTGCTTAGATCCCCATAGGTTTAAAGGAAATTGGGATGGCATAGTCTCAAGTGTGATATTATTTGCATGCCTCTCTAATAGGGAGATTTTATGAAAGGTATACATGCGGAATAAGACTGTCCTAGTTTTGGTGTATTGACTAGGCTAGGTGAAGAGTGGATTGCTTATTTGAAGGGTAGAATGAATAGTTAGGTTTGATGAAGACTAACTGGTGCAGTAACATAGAGAAAATCATATCCCTAAAAGGGAAAAATACATATGAAACAAATCGAACTGCCCCTGTTTTGATATGCAAGGGTGAAGAAAGGTCTGTATGAAGGATGATTTGCCTTCTGTAAAGTGGAAAGAAAGGATTGCCCCAGCATAGGGTTTTGGGTAAAGAAAGTGTGGATTGGTTAGATTTGATGAAGACTGATTGATGCAACATCATATAGAGAGAATCATATATCTAAAGGGAGGAATACGTATGAAACAAATGAAACTGCCCCAGTTTAGATATGCAAGGGTGAAAAAAGGTCTGGATGGAAGGTGATTTAGTTTTGGTAGTGCGGTGAACAGAAAGCATTGGCCCAGTATAGGATTTTCTCAGTTGCCTTGTTGGGTGATAAAAGAATGTTGTCTTCTACCAGAGGCATTCCAAATATTTTTTTTCTTTTTTTTTTCAACTGCATTGTTAGTCACATCTTCTTGCCTCAGGGTTAAGCTTTGAAAATCAAAACAATCATTCCTCGATCAACATGGACTTTATTAGGCTTGTAACGTGGTTAGAGGTTGAAGGGTTGTCAAGAAAAAGGATGTGAAAACTCAAAAATTATTTATGATTTTTTGTTTATGATTATTTTTGGAACAAGGATCATCAACCAGGTGTTGTACTTAGATCAATCAAGGTTTTCCTTTATAGTCTTTCTATTTTTTTCTTTTTTTTATTCTTTTCTCTTTTTCTTACATTTTTGTTTTCTCGCTTTGTAATTTTCTCCCAATCATTCCATTCCTTGATTGATTTCTTTTATTTGATTCTTAGGAGCTTTTGGTACACACTTTGAGTTGACTTTCAAGGTATTGACAATCCTTGTTTAGGTTGATTTTGAAAAGATATTATTTTTGGCTCAAAGAGGGTGCAAGGGATATATATATATATATATATATATATATATATATATATATATATATATATATATATATATATTTCGGATAAAGAAACAAGGCCATACATCATTCCAAATCATGATTGCTTTATTTTCAAAGATTAACCCTGAAACAAAATTCAATGACTACCAACACATGTCAAATTTTTTTTTTATTTTCATTTTTTTATATTTTTTTCGTCCACTCTTTTGCTTAGACCGCCCTCGTAGGTTTTCAGTCTAACGGACCTTTTGCCCCTGATAGGTTCGAGATCGACCAAACAACCAATCGAAAGAAAATAAACATTTTTGCCCCAATGTGATATTCTTATTTTGATATTTCGGACAGTGGTGATAGCTACTGAGACAAATGCTTTTGTTTTGGGAGGAATGAAGGCTAAAGGATTTCAAACAACATGCATGTAAATGTTCTATTGGAAATTGTCAGCTTTTACCCTTTATTAAAATTTGAAAATGCAACACCCATGTCTTAGATTTTGTAATGTCATGAATTCAAAGATTGTATCAAAGAAAACAATTAACTCAATCATATGATCACTTTTTGCCCCCCTTTTATTTTCATTTTTCTTTTCATATCTTGAATTTGGTGACACCAAGATGGGAGATAAACAAATTTGAAAGTTTTGCAAGGCAAATTTTTTTAACTTTTATTTTCAAAATTCCTTCAAAAAGAAGAAAATTGTCATGAAATGAAATATGGATGCATGTCAAAATGAATGATGCATATTAAGATATATGATGCATGCTAAGATGTATAATGTATGTTAAGATGTATGATGTATGTCTAGATCTATGATGCGTGTATGCAAAACTAATTAATGTATGTACGCACAACTTTCGGATAATGCAAAATGACATGACAATGCAAAAATTTATGAAATTAAAATTATATACATGCTACCATGAATGTATGAATGAAGATGTATGTTTGTATGTACAATGTTAAGTAACACAATATGCAACTGACATGATTAAAACATATTGAGAAATCATGCATGCTTGCACCACAAGAGGTACTTATTCGTGATATGTGGATGCAAATGTGATACACTTATTAGTATGTACAAGCAAATGGTGAGAGGAAGAGGAATGCAGCACATCTCCCTTTGTGCCCTAAAGAAATTCGGCATTACAACGCCTAGGGTTCTAGGTTCTTTACATGCACACTCACAAATGTGGGCTCCTAATTCCTAAGGATATAAGGCCACTAGAGCTATGGCTCACTCCATCACATACCCATAGCAGCTGGTAAACAACCTTTATGGACATACAAATGAAGTGAATAAACTCTAGTTGTGATTCTCGCAAAAGCCAGAAAAGGAAGTACATCCTTGTGACACTGCTACACAACCCCTTTTAATTCTAAGCTTTCTCAGACTCGGGTATAGGGCCGCACTCATGATATGTAAAAGTAAATGTGTGTGTGTGAAGGGAGAATCATGCACCCAACCCCTCACCTGCAAAACAGCCAGAAAAGTTCTCAAACAGATATAGCAGATATAACGTGTCTTCTACCCTAGGGTTCAATTATTCCAACAAGATACATATATACAAAAAGAAAGGAAAATACAAACATTTAGAAAATCACACTCATATTTACTTATTTAATTAAAACTGGCTTGACTCTCAAGTTCAGTCTCCAGTGGAGTCGCTATCTGTCACAACCGGGGTCACGACGGGGACGGCGAACAAAATAAAATTATTTTTTAAAATAGAGGAGTCGCCACCATAGTTTATCATGGAAAACTAAGGAAAAACTGGAAAATTGATAAAGCAAGTCTATGAAAATCAGATTTTGGATCCGGGAGTTGGTTACGTGTGGGGAAGGTATTATCACTCCCAGAACGCTCGTCCTAAGATGGTACCTTTAATTAAAGGAGTAAAATGAGTGTGATTTTGTAAAATGTTTATTTTTCCAAAGAAAAAAAAGACAAAAATACAAATAAAAACAAAGAAAAATATTTTTTTATATTAAATATCGTATGACACATGTGGAAATTTGATATTTAAAAACTTTAGAATAATAATATTAAATATCGTATGACGCGTGTGACCATTTGATATTTAACATCATTAGAAAATATAATATCCCAAAATTTTATTTCCAAAGTTTATATATTAAATATCGTGTGACGCGTGCGACTATTTGATATTTAAAAAACCTTGGAATAATTATATTAAATATCGTATGACGCGTGCGACCATTTGATATTTAACATTATTAGAAAACATAAGATCCCAAAATTTTATTTCCAAAGTTTTATATTAAATATCATATGACGCGTGCGACCATTTGATATTTAAAAAATCTTCGAATAATAATATTAAATATCGTATGACGCGTGTGGCCATTTGATATTTAACATTATTAGAAAATATACTATCCCAAAATTTTATTTCCACAATTTTATATTAAATATCGTATGAAGCGTGCGGCCATTTGATATTTAAAAAACCTTAGAATAATAATATTAAATATCATATAATGCGTGTAGCCATTTGATATCTAACATTATTAAAAAAAATATAATAATCCCAAAATTTTATTTTATTTTGAAAGTTTTTTATATTAAAATTTTATTTTATTTTGAAAGTTTTTTATATTAAAATTTTATTTTTATTAAAAGTTAAAAAGAAAAAAAAAAGCATGCAAAATATAAGCTTAAACTATGGAAGTACACAAATAAAAGTTTTTTTTTTTTAAATTGGGCTCACTCAAAAAAACCCAGAATAATTTTTTTTATTGAGATAAGGGGTGTTATGGTAATATCGAGGGTGCGAATAGGAAGGCCCCAACTCCACAACCCTAGGCCATAATCACCTCAACCCTAAGTCACCATGACCTTATTCTAAACCCATGTTAGGTTTACCAATCCAAAGCGGCAGGGCAACGACAAAGAGGAGCGGCAAGCGGTGCAGTGGCGGCACAAGAAGAACGGCGGGTGATGGCGGAGGTTGTTTTGGGGCTGTTTTGGAATGATTTTGGGAGCACAAAATACATGGGAAAATTACAAAGAAGAATGTATGGAAGATGAAAGATGATGAGTTTTTTATTATTTAAGAAATAAGAAAAAAAGATAAAATGCCATAAAGAACAAAAGGACCTCCCTTTTTATTTTTTTTATCTTTATATGAAAATGAAATGATGAATAAATAAATAAAAACATCATAGGAAGATAAGAACACATGATTTACAAATTTCAAACTTCAAGATCCATATGAAAATCTAAACCTTACAAATCATACCTATGAGTGTTCTTAAAAAATGATAGCCTTCTTTCCACAAATTCCTTGCTTCTTTGTTTTAAACTGGGTGTGGATAGTAAGACAGGAGAATCAATCTTCTCTACTTTCTCTCTCTTTTTTCCTCTTTTTCTTCGTATCTCTCCAAACTCCAAATGATCTGTAATTTCTTCTTAACGTAAGAGCAATTACCACTTAAGTGAATCTCCTTTTTTATTATTTAATTTATTTTTATTCTGAAAGTAGTTCAGAGCAGTTTTGAAAGATTGACTCTCTTTTTGCTATTAAAGATGAAGTGTAGATGAACGTGAGATGAAACAATTTGAGAACGGTCATATTTTATTTTTTATATTTTTTGTTATTGTGAAATGAGAACATGAGTGGTTCAGAGCAGTTTTAAGATTGACTAATTATCTTTTTTTTTTTATTATTTTAAAGATGAATTAAAAGAAACAGTTTTCAAAGAGTTTCAATTTCTTTTTATGTATTTTTCTTTTATTTATTATTTTGTTTTTATTTTTATGTTAATTATGTATTTATTTATTTGATTTTTCATTTCTTTTCTTTATTATTTTTTTATTTACTTTGTTTTTTTTTAATTGTTACTATTTTTTATATTTTGTAAAAAAATGGATAAATTCAAATCTCTTTTTATTTGTTTTATTATTTATTATTTTTTTTAATAAAAACCTAAACTAATCAAGTGTATATATTTTTTCTATTTATTATTTTCTTATTCATTTTTGTTTTATTTTGATTATTCAATTAATTGTAGACACATTTTTTATTTTCTTAATTTTAATTTATTTACCCGAACGAAATCAGGTGATGATAGCGGTCATTTGAATATGTAAACAAATTAGCACCTTTTTGAATTGAATTTCACATGATGCGTGCAGTCATTTGGATATTTAATTGAATTATTTTTTAATAAAACGCAAGAAACAATATTTATATTTAATTATTTCTAAATCTTAGTACATGTTTTTCTTAGAAAAAATAAATTTAAAAAGATTATGAAGATAAGATGAAACAATAAAAATCCAGCAAAATGGACCCAAAAACTTGTGGCAGTTTGGTGCAAGGCACATGGAGGAGATGACAAGTAGGTGGTGGAGTCTTCCAGCTTCTTGGAGATGGAAGTTGTGAGTTCGCTGGCTTCCTAGTATATCGAGCTTAGAGAATATTGAGAAAACAGGCCCATCAAGAAGGCCCAAGAAAATTTAAAAAAATTACTAACGTGTGTTTTGTGTAATTGCTTTACACGTCAGCTGGTTTCTAGACCCTTCTTTTACTCACGGGTATCTTCCACACTTAGCATTTTCAGATTCATTCACAAAATACCAAAAAGGCTCTCCTAGGGTTTTACTTAACGTAGAAGTAAATTGCAATCAAGGAATCTTCCAGCTACTCTCTACAATCTTCACTACAGATATGGGTATTTGTGAAGGAGAAGAAGATATATTGAAAAGGCCCAAGAAATAGAAACAATAACAGTGCAGAAATGAAAATACACACTGGAGAAGATGGGAAATAGGAGGTAAAGAAAAACTCAATTCTTTAAAATTTTGTATTTTATTTCTGTATATGTTTGTACAACTGTGAGTACCCTTATATGGAAGGGTTTTCTTCTGTATTCTATAGATTAATAAAATAAGTTAACAAACTTACTGGTTTTACCAGTAATAACAACTCAATACCCTCCCCTCAAGTTGGATGGTGTATATTCACCATTCCGAGCTTGTTTGTAGTTGTTTTGAAACTCTGTCCACTTAGGGCTTTTGTGAAAACATCTGCTAGTTGATATGTAGATTTTATAAGAAGTAAATGGAGGAGTTCTGTTTGAATCTTCTCCCACACAACATGGTAGTCGATTTCGATATGCTTTGTGCTTTCATGAAAAGTAGGGTTTTGTACAATGTGACGAGTTGATTGATTGTCACAATATAGAATAGTTGAAGGAATGCTTCATATGTTTAAGTCATCTAGAACATATTTAATCCACTGGATTTCACATGTAGTGATAGCTAAAGCCCTGTATTCTGCCTCTGAGGAGGATTTGGATATCGTTGACTATTTCTTTTATTTCCAAGAAATCAAAGAATCTCTCAGAAATCTAAAATAGCCAGTGGTTGACCTTCTTGTCTTTGGACAAGATGCCAATGTGAGTCACTAAATGCTTTGACCTACATTTCACTGTTAGCTGAGAAAAATAATCCTTTAGCAGAATTAGCTTTAACATACCTTAAGATATGTTGAATGACTTGTTGATGATGTATAGTAGGCTTTTGTAGAAACTGGCTAAGTAGATGAACACTAAATATTATATCTGGTCTTGTATTGGTCAAGTATAAGAGTTTTCCAATGAGTCTTCTATAAGACTCAGGATTCTACAGCTTCTCTGCCTTCTCGAAAACATTTTTGTTGTTAGAAATAAGAGGGGTAGTGCAAGGTTTACTACCTAGCATTCCAATCTCGGTTAATATGTCAAGGTTGTATTTTCTTTGACACAAGTGTATTCCTTTATTTGATCTAGCTACTTCAAATCCTAAGAAGTACTTGAGCTCTCCAAGGTCTTTGATCTTGAAAGAACAGTTTAACACTTCTTTGATTCTATTTATTTCTGATAAACAATCCCCTGCAAGAATAATGTCATCAACATATACAAGAATGGTAGTAAAATTGTTTGTGATTTTTCTGGTAAAAAGTGAATAGTTAGATTTAGATTGAGTAAAACCAACATTTATAAGAAAAGAAGAAAGTTTAGCAAACCACTGTCTGCTAGCTTGTTTCAACCCATATAGGGATTTCGTGAGTCTACAAACTTGATTTGGCTTTTCTGTTTTAAGTCCAGGTGGAGGTATCATATATACCTCTTCGTCAAGGTCTCCATGTAGAAATGCATTATCAACATCTAGCTGATGTAAGTGCCAGTTCTTAGCAGCTACAGCTGCTAATAGAATTCTAATTGTAGTAAGTTTAGCAATAGGAGAGAAAGTGTCTAAGTAATCAATGACTTCTAGCTTATTATATCCTTTTTCAACCAAACGAGCTTTGTATCTTTCAATAATGTCATCTGCTTTTTGTTTGACTTTGTATACCCATTTACATCCGATGGGTATTTTTCCAGTGGGTAGATCTGTAAAATATCATGCCTTGTTTTTTGTAAAGCCTGTATTTCCTTATCCATAGCATTTAGCCAATTTTGATCCTTACATGCTTGCTTAAAGTTTTGAGGTTCTTGACTGCCTGATATGGCAAGTGTATACCTTAAATGTTTTTCAGAAAGATGTTTGTAAGATAAAACATATGATATAGGATAATTAGTACTAAAAAATTGTTTTGAACTGGAATTGTTTACCTAATGATGATAGTCTTTCAAATATGTTAGAACTCTTTTTTCTCTGGTTGATCTTCTGAGTGTTGGTTCTTCTAACTCCTGTCCTCCATTCTGTACAGTATCTTGTTTACAAAAATTCTAATTGTCATCTATGTTATTATGAATTTCCATATTATTATTAAAATTGTATCTAATAGGTTCCTTTAAGAAATCAAAGTTATTTTGAACAAAGTTTTATGTCTGTTCATTACTATTAAAATTTTGAGTTTGAATTACTTTATATGGAAAAATCTTTTCATAAAAGATAACATTTCTGTTTATGAAAATTTCTCAATTTCTAGTATCCAATAGAACGTATCCTTTGATTCCAGTTTTAAATCCAAGAAAAACACATTTTCTTGCTCTAGGTTCTAATTTGGTTCTGTTACTATCAAGAGTAGAGGCAAAACATAAAGATCCAAAAGTTTTTAAGTCAAGATATGTAGGAGGAGATTTATACATTAGCTCATAGGGAGTTTTATGTTTACTAACAGTAGAAGGCAGCTTGTTTATAAGATAAACAACATGAGAAATTGCATAGGACCAATAAGCTTTAAGTAGACCATATTGAATGATGAGGCTTCAAGTAATATTAAGTATATGTTGATGCTTCCTTTCCACAACAGAATTTTGTTGTGGTGTTTCCACACAAGTTCTTTGATGTAAAAAACCAAATTTGTTAAAAACAGTACTAAAAACAAACTCTTTCCCATTATCAGATCTAATAGTTTTAATATTTAATCCAAACTGATTTTTAACATAAGTAGCAAAGTTATGCAATAATGTTTCAGTTTCAGATTTAGCTTTCATTAGATATATCCATGTATGTCTAGAGTAGTCATCAACTATGGTTAAAAAATACTTATGACCATAAACAGAAACAATATTAACAGGGCCCCATATATCAACATGAATTAAATCAAAAGTATTCAAAGAACTAGTGTCACTACGAGGAAAAGGTAATTTGTGTTGTTTAGAAAAATGACAAGTATCACAAATAGGTTCAAAGTTAGATCACACACAAGGAAACTTGTTGCAAATATATTTAAGAATTTTGTTTCCAGGATGTCCTAATCTACAGTGCCAAATGTCAATATCAGTCTCTTTACAATTAAGCATAGTATTTGCACAATAGTCATTTCCTTTAAGATCAGAAAACTCATTAATAGAATCATACATGTAGTACAGCCCATGAACGTGATTAGCTTGTCCAATTATCTTAGATGTAATGTTGTCCTTGATCTAACAATACTTAGAATAAAAAGTTAGCTTATAGTTTATATCTTCAATCAATCGATGAACAAATATTATATTAAATGAAAATTCTAGTATATATAACACATTAAAAATAATTAGATCATTAGAAAACTGTACTGTTCCAGCATGGCAAGCTTTGATAGAAGATCCATTAGGTAGATTAATATTGACTGGTTTGATTTTATAAAAGGTGATAAAATTCCTTTTATTATAAGTAACATGATCAGTAGCTCCAGTGTCAAGAATCCATGAGTTTTTACCTTCTAACTGTGTCTCTGAAGTAATGTCATGTCCCTGTATCTGATTGATATTGTGTTTTGGGGAATCATCTAGTAACTGTAACAACTTCTTTATCTGATCTTCAATAAAAGTATGCCTTTCAGTATCCTTTCTTTCCTTTCATGATTCTGAAAATTCTCACTCTTTATAATTTGGTTACAATTCTTGTCAATATTATTAGAAAACTGATATGTCCTCTGTTTGTACCATGGAGATATCTATGCTTGGAGTAGCATTAATCTACTGTATGGTTCATTTTATGGCAATACAAACATTGTTTGCCTTGACTATGAAACCTTCCTCTGCCTCTCCCTTGATTTTGTCCATGCTAGTTGTTTATTTTTCCAATTTGCTTCCAAGCAAGGTAGTCAAAATCGAGATCTTACTCAAGATCGGAAAGAAACATGTAGATCATAAATCGGAAGATCGTAACACGGATCGTAAAATCCTACAAATGTTATAAACATTTATAGATACGCACAAAATCATTATATTTTACCCAAAATTCATAATTAGACTTCACAATATATAAAAGAATACATAATTAGGTGTAAACATTATATCCTAGTTACTTAGGATGAGAGTATGTAACTCCTTCCTAGTTACAAAATAATCTATCTAAACCAAGTAATCTTCTAACTTAAATTCATAATATGCATCGAGACCTTCAACTCCATCATTTTGATCTTCTTCTCCATTTAAATCAGTCATGTGTAAATCTTGACCATGAAAAGTTTCATCCTCCTCTACTTGGACTGGAAGCAAGTTTTCATCCAAATCCAATGCTTCATTATGGTCATACTCATCTTCCATAATCCACTCTTCATCGGATGAGCAATCATCCACTCTTCATCGGATGAGCAATCATCAATAGTAATTTGAGTTGGTTTTCTTACTTGCTTCTTCTTAGCTAATTTTGAATTAGCCATGAAAAAAATAACATCATTCATGGTGCTTTGTTTTAGTTTATTTCTTCTCTTTGTATGGACCTAAACAAATGCAAAAAACAAATTCAAATGACCAAGTTGTGGACTAGTAGACTAGTAATTTTATTCAAGAGAAATATTTTACATTAACTTACCATTTCAAAAGAACTCCAATTACGCTCACATCCAGAGGAGCTACATGTCAAGCTTAATATATGAATGGCAAATTTCAGGAGTTCAGGATACTCATCACCATAAGATTCCCACCAGTCTGCTAGAGCCTTTAAATTAATTGACCTAGTAGCCAAGGGAGAACCAAAACATTTTTCCCGTTTTTTGAAATCATCCATTTTGAACATCAATGAGAGTTTGTTCATCCTCATCCTCCACCATCCTAGTTAGACAATCCATTAGACCTCATTTCACTTCCAAATCTGCTTTAAATCTAGGACGATAATGCATTTGTGGGTTAAGAAAATAGCTTGCAGCATGCAAAGGTCTATGGAGTTGCTTGTCCCATCTTTCATCAATAATGTTCCACAAAGGCAAATAACTAACAAAAATATATTATATTGAGTTAGTTTATTGTTTTCAATTTCAAAATCACTATCTTAACATAACAAACAAATATAGACAGTTAGCTAACCAAAATACCTTTTCTTGACAACATTAAAAGACTTTTGTATCTTCTCCTTGGCTTGATCCATTGATTCATAAATGAACCCCATGGCTGGCTTTTGATCTGAATCAGCCAATCGAAGCACTTCAATTAGGGTAAATGCACCCTTCAAACAAGTTATAATACTCTTCCAAAATTCCTTGTCTAACACCACATCTTCAACCATGTTACCATCATTTTGTTTTTGCAAACTTACTAGTCTTCCATTCTTCACTAGTAAACATTCTTATTAATGCTCCCTTATTCTCATGAAGACACTCTAAGGTCAAATAAGATGTTGCAAAGCGAGTAATACCCGACCTCACCAAATCTCTTCCTTTGGTGAAGTGTTGTAGGAGACAAATTAGAGAAGTTCTTGAATAAATAAAGGTAGTAATTTTTTTACCTTTTGAAATTGTTTTCTCATGAATTGGAATCTTCTTCTCATAATCCTCCAACATTAAATCAAAACAATGTGCGGCACAAGGTGTCCAAAATAACTTTTTCCTTTTTGCCATCAACATTTGACCAGCAGCTTTGTAGTTTGCTGCATTATCGGTCACAACTTGAATAACATTATCTTCTCCCACCTCTTCAACAACATTATCTATCATCTCAAAAACTTTCTCGGACGTTTTGGATATAGCAGATGCATCTATGGACTTTAGAAACACAGTTCCCTTTGGGCTGTTCACCAAGAAGTTTATTATTGTCCTTCTTTTCTTATCATTCCAACCATCAGTCATAATCGTACATCCCATTTTTTTCCATTCATCCCTATGTGCTTGTAAAGCAAGTGATGTATTTGCAACTTCCTCCTTCAAATATTTGACTCTAATCTCATGATAGGATGGAGGTTTAAATCCAAGGTCATGTCTCGAAACCAATTCAAACATAGCCATGAATTCTTCACTCTTTGCCACATTGAAAGGAATAACATTGTTATAGAAAAACCTGGCAATGGCTTGACATGCTTCCTCTCTCAATCCTTTCTTAAACATGTTGTTGATGGTAGGTTGTTTACTAAATACTTTCTTAAACATGTTGTCCGATGATGCTTCACTATGTTTTCTTTTATCACCAGCAGTTTCTGGCATTTCCTCGTCCATATTAAGACTTGATTTCTTGTTTAACTTTTGTTGCAAACCAACAAGCATTTCCCACATTTCCTTTTTCACTTCTTCAGGAACATCCTCACAAGCTCCAACATCCTTTTGAGTACCAGCCAAGTGATGCTTCAATCGATAGGCTCCCCTGTTACCACCTTTTGACAATATTTGCATTGAAGTTTTCTAGTATCCCCATCAACTAACAGACAATGCTTCCAAGCTATATCACTCCTGTTTCCTGGAGCATTTTTGGGGGTCACGGGTGTAGAGGAGTTTGGAATTGGATTTGAAGACATTTTTAATGATTGGGAGTGAAAATTGGGTATAATGGAAGTGCAAATTGGCAATGCAACCTAGATAGAGAATGCAAATTGGTATTTAGATAAGTGCAGATTGAGATAAGTGCAGGTTAATAGTGTAGAAAAGTGTGATGCAGTGGGAATTAAATAGTTGAAGTAGCACCCAATCGTGGTGATAGTCATATCCAATGGTGATAGTCATATCTAATGGTGACAAGCAATGATGATAGTTATACCCAATACCCAATGGTTCATAGTCATATCCAATGGAAATAGTTATACCCATTAATGATTAGTCATATCGAATGGTAGTCATGAGTCATGACTTTTGATTCAATGGGACGTTTCTTTCCTCTCATTATATAACAATTATTTTCATCGTTCAAAATATTATCAATTTTTTTATTTAAAAAAATCTCAGCCTAAAAAGACCTAAAAGAAATCCTAAAATGGTTACAAACAAAATGTTGCAGCAGCGGGAGGTGTAGATGTGCGGCAGCGGGAACTGCAGCCGCACGAGGTGTGCCGCAAGGGACCCAGCGCAACCACCGCTGCTGTGAGGTGTGCCGCAACTGCATCGCATCGCAAGAATCGCCGTTTTCACACGATTTACGATTTAAAACGCCGATCCTACACGATCCTTCAAAATCGCAATTTTTACATGATCGGAGATCGGAGAATATGAAGTAGATTGTAAACTCATACGATCTTACGTTGTGGATCGCGATTTTGACTACCATGCTTCCAAGAACTTTGGTCTTGCTGTCTCCATGTGTCTGATTGCTTATCATTGGAATTAAACAAAATTTTAGTATCAGTAGAAGTATGAATACCTGTAATTTGTCTTTCTTGTTGAATAGCAAGAGTGAACACGTTGTTTATGTTGGGCAGTGGTTCCATCATAAGAATCTGAGTTTTTACAGTGTTGTAAATCTCAGCAAGACCCTTTAGAAAATATACTACGTATTCAGAATCCCTGTACTGTAGAGAGATTTTGGAAAGAGTACATCTCCATGGTATCTCACAGATACAACATGGTATTGGTCTTAGAGACTCCAATTCTTCCCATAGGATCTTCAGATTTGTAAAAAATTGGGTGACATTTCTTTCACCCTGTCTCATAGAGTGTATTTCTTGCAATAAGTCTAGAATTCTAAAATAATCACCCTTAGAAAACTCTCCCTTAAATTGTCCCAAAGAATCTTAGCATCATTAATATATACAATACTTTCAGCAATTTTAGGAGCTAAGGTTCTTGTTATCCATGATAGAACCATTACATTGCATCTTTCCCATGCTTCAAACAAAGAACTAACATTTTCAGATTTCATAATACTTCCATCAACAAATTTGAGCTAATTCTTTGACAGTAGGGCACGTCTCATATTCCTATTCCATGTATGATAATTGTTTTCACTAAGAGTTGTGGAAATCAAAACCAATCCTGGACTTTTTCCAGGATGTAGATAATAAGGACTATTTGAATTTTGACTAATATCCATCCCTGGCTGTGTAGAATCCATTCTTTTCTTCAAAACAAGAAATTCAAAGAACTAAAAGTAAACAAAGAATTATTGCAACGTTATCCATGATAGAACCATTACATTGCATCTTTCCCATGCTTCAAACAAAGAACTAACATTTTCAGATTTCATAATACTTCCATCAACAAATTTGAGCTAATTCTTTGACAGTAGGGCACGTCTCATATTCCTACTCCATGTATGATAATTGTTTTCACTAAGAGTTGTGGAAATCAAAACCAATCCTGGACTTTTTCCAGGATGTAAATAATAAGGACTATTTGAATTTTGACTAATATCCATCCCTGGCTGTGTAGAATCCATTCTTTTCTTCAAAACAAGAAATTCAAAGAACTAAAAGTAAACAAAGAATTATTGCAACAGAAGCAGAGCAGGCCTTAGCCTACTTTGATACCATATTGAGAATACAGACCCATCAAGAAGGTCCAAGAAAAAAAAAAAAATACTAACGTGCGTTTTGTGTAATTGCTTTACATGTCAGCTGGTTTCCAGACCCTTCTTTTACTCACGGGTATCTTCCACACTTAACATTTCAGATTCATTCACGAAATACCAAAAAGCTCTGCTAGGGTTTTCCTCAACGTAGAAGTAAACTGCAATCAGGAATCTTCCAGCTATTCTCAACAATCTTCACTACAGATGCGGGTATTTGTGAAAGAGACGAAGATATATTGAAACGGCCCAAGAAACAGAAGTAATAACAGTGCAGAAACGAAAATACACACGGGAGAAGATGAGAAATAGGAGGTAAAGAAAAACTCAATCCTTTAACATTCTGTATTTTATTTCTGTATATGTTTGTACAACTATGAGTACCCTTATATAAAAGGGTTTTCTTCTGTATTCTATAGATTAATAAAATAAGTTAACAAACTTACTGGTTTTACCAGTAATAACAACTCAATAGAGAAGGTGTTGTGGTGGCGCGTTGTGTGGTGGAAGTTGGGGGCCGTAATGGAGGTGCGTGGAAGAGAAGTGGTGAGGGTTGTGAATGTGAAACTATTGTGTTTATTTTGGTGTGTAAGTGTAAGGGTGGCGTATATTGGTGGAAAAGCTTGGAAACTATGAGTGTTGGGTGGTGGTGTTTAAGATGGCGGAAGCGAGGTAGGGTTTAGGAGAGTGCCTCATGAGTGAGGTGAGGTGCAATGCTAGTGAGGGTGAATGTGAGTGGGTCCATGAGAGTTTTTATGTGAGTGAAGGTGAGATGCAAGGTGTTTTTGTGGGACGGGGATGATGATGGTTTGGGATTACACATGATGAGTAGTTGTCTAGTTCTTTGGATATATTATGTGAACGAGTGGGAGAGATAGAGCGTTCAAGCAGGCGAGAGAGATGGTGCGAGAGCCTTGTGGTGCATGGGAGGTGCATAGGATGTCTTTGGCTTCCGGTGGTGGTGCGGGCAGAAGGTGTATGGCGAGACATGCATGGGAGTAGCGTATATGTGTTGTGAGACATTGTAGGTGAGTTTTGTGATAGGAGAAAATGTGAGTGTTGTGCTCGGCACGAGAGAATGATGGAGAGTCATTTTTTTTTTTTGTGGTGAGGATCTGGGAAGTGCAAAGAGAGTGAGAAGGTGTGAGGGAATGGCATGAGTTCTTATGGGTATATACCGTTCTCTTCAAAGAGACCAAATCCTTTTTTTAAACAACTTTATTGTGTGAGATAGTGGAGCAGGGAAATGTTATTGTAGGGTTCCCCAACGTTGGTGTAGGGGTTGCTTTTTTGTTGTTACTTCACCACCTCCTCCCCTCCTTTGTGATGTGTGTGGTCTTTTATGGGTGTGGGGTACGAATTTGGGCTTTTCTGTATGCCCTCAAGGATGTCAAGAGCAGCCTAGAAAAAGGCTATTTATAGCGGGAGCAAAACAATTTTTTCAGGAAACAAAGCTTTTTGTTTTGTCTTTATTCGTGATCTGTGAGATAATGGAGTAGAGAGGTGGGAGCTGAGAGTATACGAAAGATTTGAGTAAGGAAATCATGAGATTTGAGGGTGTGTAAAGGAGTTGAGGAGTGTGAAAAAAGCGTAAAGGTGTAGCCCAAGTATGTTAATGAGAGGTAGTGACTCACTAGTCCAAATGAGAATGGGGAAGGGAACGGGCTCCACCTCTGCATCCAATAAATAAAACACAAAAAACTTTTCTTTTTTTTTAATTTTTATTATTATTATTTTTTACCTTTAGGAATAAAAGAAGAGATAATAAAATTCAATAACTAAATTTTTTTTGAAATCTATTTTTATCTTAGTTTTTTTTTTAAATTAAGTAAAAACGTTTTTTTAAATTATTACCTTTTTTATTTTTACTCAAACGAAATTAGGCATATATATATATATATATATATATATATATATATATATATATATATATATATATAT
>Ga0209489_103964_pt1 | contig 28076 bp, 7 predicted proteins | sample SiratrowhiteBW_FD_187527 | JGI IMG/M metagenome (GOLD analysis project Ga0209489, IMG submission 187527) | Root nodule microbial communities of legume samples collected from California, USA - Siratro white BW (SPAdes) (version 2) | ecosystem: Host-associated > Plants > Roots > Nodule | place: USA... | reverse complement strand
GGTTTACAAATATTTTATGTCTAAATATATTTGAATTATATATTTGTATTTTTAGTTATAACGTTAGTAGTAATATTTGGGTTGATTCCTTGTTCGGATATCAGGTAAAACTTTTTTTTTTTTTTTTTTTTTTTTTTTTTATATTTATTTGCTTGACATAGTTTCCCTTGTTATTTGCTTTCCCATAAAAATGTTTTGGTGTTCATCACCCAATTTTCTACATGTGTTGTTATCAAACCGTTTGTTCAACTCTCCTCCCTACAAAGCTTCTAGAAAGCCATTTGATGTTTTTTTATAGTTATGTGCCTCGTTGACTGTAATATATAAGTTAATTATTTTAAATACTAGCTTCGAGCTGACAAGTTAGTTATTATCTAATAAGCTTCTAACTTGATAAACTAATGAACTTATTGAATTATAAGTGTTTTGATAAAAATAATGGATAAACTAATTTGTAAATGTAAAATAACATAAAAAGATATGACTATAATTTTTATTATATACATAAAATTTGTATCTTCTAGAAAAAGTTAATTAGTATATAATTATAATTTTATAATTTTTAAATAATTAAAGTTTTATTAAAACTTTTGGTACTTTTAATTATATTTTAGAAATGATATATAATCTTGTATCTTGACTAGTCATTTCCTTAAATAAGTTTATCTAATCCATTTATTTTCAGAAATTGAAGATTCTTGATTTCTCAATCTAAATTATTGTTCAATGAGTTCTATTTTTACAATTTTTGTTGTTTATAGATTTCATATACAATTATCTAATGAATGACTGATTATTTTAATTCGTAATATTAAATCGTTTTTTTTTAATTTGAAATTCATAAATAAGTAACACAATAAACACTAAAGAGTAATACAATAACTAATTTTATTTTTAAAATTAAAAAAAGTATAAGTGTAAGAAAATTAAGAGTAAGAAGGAAATGTATTAAAATACAAGGGATAGTAATTGAAAAAAAAAAAAAACATGAGCTACAAGTTAAAAATTAGTTGAAAGTGACTTGTAGCTTAGAAGCTAAAATTTTCAAAAATAAATTATTTTGATATATCTTACTATTTGATTTATAAATGTGTAAAATAAGCTAATAACAAGCTCATTACCCTTACTAACTACATTTCAATGATTCTTAGACAAAAAATTTTATAACCTTTAAAAGAATAATTTACTAGCATTACTACTAAAATAATTGGAGAGTATTTATGTAAGTCCAAAAATAAATTACTGTATTAAAAAAAAAAAAAAACTAGTGTAATCATGAAGTGTAAGCAAGTCCTACTAATTTTGGTTCTAGGACCTAGTAAATCAAGAACATTTAGTTGGATTTATCTAAATTTCACTTAAACTAGAGAGAATAGAAATAAAGTGTATTATTTTCATATTTTATTCTTTATTTTAAAAAGTTTGAAGTTAACGTGAATTATAATTATGCTAGTCCAACTATATTAAAGTATGATAACGTGTATGTGTATGTTTCTCTCCCACAATTAGATGTGTTTATAGGTTAAACATAAATGAAAATGTTAATAAGTAAATTAATGGAAGGTTCAGTTTTTAAATGTTAATTAATTATTAACATACATATGTTTTCATTTCTTCACAATGAGAATTATGGCTTATAAGTTAAAATTATAAGCTAAAATTTCTCCCACAGTTCTTCAATACTAAAATAACCCATGAGCTACAAGTTAAAATTAGTTGAAGTCACCTGTAGCTTATAAGCTAAATTTTTTTAAAATAAATTATTTTGATATATCTTACTAAATATATTTGTATTTGATTTATAAACTTGTAAAATAAGCTAATAACAACCACATTAACCTTACTAAGTACATTTCAATGATTCTTAGACAAACATTATTATAACCGTTAAAAAAATAATTTACTAGCATTACTACCAACATAATTGGAGGGCACTTTTTTTTTATGTCAGTCTAACTTTTTTATGTAAGTCTAAAAATAAAGTACTGTATTAAAAAAAAAAATCTAGTATAATCATAAAGTATAAGCAAGTCTTATTAATTTTTGATTTTAGGACCTAGTAAATTGAGAACATTCAATTGAAATTGCCTAAATTTCACTTAAACTAGAGAGAATAGAAAGAATGTGTATTGTTTTCATTTTCTTATTCTTTATTTTGAAAAGTTTGAACGTATGATAAGGTGTATGTTTCTCTCCCACATTTAAATGTGTTTATAGGTTAAACATGAGTGAAAATGTTAATAAGTAAATTAATTGAAGGTTATTATTTAGATGTTAATTAATTATTAACATATGTTTTCATTTCTTCACTATGAGAATTAAGACTGATTCCTCAATACTAAAATAACCCATGAGCTATAAGTTAAAATTAGTTGAAGTCACATGTAGCTTATAAGCTAAAATTTTCTAAAATAAATTATTTTGATATATCTTACTAAATATATTTGTATTTGATTTATAAACTTGTAAAATAACCTAATAACAAGCTCATTAACCTTACTAAGTACATTTCAATGATTCGTAGACAAAAGTTATTATAACCGTTAAAAAGATAATTTACCATTACTACCAAGATAATTGGAGGGCACCTTTTTATGTAATTCTAACTTTTTTTATGTAAGTCTAGAAACACTGTATTAAAAAAAAAAAAAAACTAGTTTAATCATGAAGTATAAGCATGTCTTACTAATTTTGGTTATAGGACCTAGTAAATCGAAAATATTCAATTGGAATTACCTAAATTTCACTTAAACTAGAAAGAATATAGAGAACGTGTATTGTTTTCATTTTCTTATACTTTATTTTGAAAAGTTTGAAGTTAAGGTGAATTATAATTATGCTACTCCAACTATATTTAGGTATGATAACGTGTATGTTTTTCTCCAACAATTAAATGTGTGTATAGGTTAAACATGAGTGAAAACGTTAATAAGTTAATTAATGGAAGGTTCAGTTTTTAGATGTTAATTAATTATTAACATATGTTTTTCATTTCTTCACTATGAAAATTAAGGCCAATTCTTCAACTATAAATATAACTCCATACAAACTAGTTCAGTGCCATCATCAAAGTGTCCTAAGTTATTATCAAGACCTTCTTTGATCATCAAATAATGACCATATTCAACAACAACTTTTGTCTAATGTTGTTATGCTTTGTGATCAGTTCGTCGTTAATGTTTAACATTGGACTTTCTAATGTTGCTTCGGCACCATCAAATGTGCCTGGGCCATCATATGAAAATTATTTAGCTAATTGTGCATCAAAGTTAGACTCAATTTGTGGTAAAGACATATACTTTGCTGTATTTTTTGGTAACACAACTATTATTGAAGATTGTTGTGGCGAACTTGTGAACGATGTTGGAAAAAGGTGTCACAATGACATGACAAAATATGTTTTGATTAAGACAAAGTTCAGAAGCAGTAACGCTCAAATCTTGGAGAGGAGTGAGAAGGTTTGGAATGATTGTGTTGGTGTTGAATCATAAAAATTTATAGTGTAATCTCGACTCATAAAAATACAATGTTAATTTCAAGTTATGGTTTGATGCCTAATTTCCTTAAAATTAAATAATAATTTGATATTTTCATGAATAACAAGAATGTTTACTTGTTCCATAATATGCTTAATGTTAAGTTTCTTTAAAACTTGGTTCTATGTCATTTTATTTGGAAAGATTATTTTAGAGAATGATGATTCTTTATTATCTTCTTTCAACTCAAATACTATATGAAACATTTAGTATATATGTTACATAACGGGCCAGGCTCCAAGTATTCGAAGTCCCAAGTAAATTATTTTTCTGAGTAGCTCCAACATTCATGGATTCACAAACACTAATTAACTTTGGAAACACCTTTATTCACTACAAGAAAAATGTTATTTAGAGATCAATTTTTAGTTACCAAATGAAATGGTTACTAATTGTGACCAAAATAGTTACCAAATTGGTAAATAAAATATTATTTACTAAAATAGATTTTAGTTGCTAAAGAATTACAAAATAGAAGTAATGATTGAATTTAGTGACCAATTAAGTCAAATAATTGGTATCTAACATTAGCTACCAAGGTTTTAGTGACCTATGTCATTAGATTGTAAATTAGTCTCTAACTTAATTAGATACCAATTTAGAACCTAATGGCATAGGTCACTAAAACTTTGGTATCTAATGTTAGATACCAATTATTTAACTTAATTGGTCACTAAATTCAATCATTACTCTTATTTTGTAGTTATTTAGCAACCAAAATTTAATTTGGTGACTATTTTGGTCACAATTAGCAACCATTTCATTTGGTAGCTAAATATTGGTCTCTAAATAGCTTTTTTCTTGTAGTGATTTTAATGAGATACATATTTATGAAGGTAACTTGGAAGTCAAGTTCCATAAATACATAGTTATTTAATACGTAACACTCACTAGTCGTAAAAAGAATCACTATTAATCATATATAAGGTTTATAAATAAACTCCAATCCCACTAGGTTGGAGTATAAAAAATGAGGAAAATCTCCAATGTGTTATATTTGGCATACAGAATAAATTTGATAAGGATCTAGAGCTCTTGAAATATCAATATTGGATCGAGTTGAGTCAGCATTAGTCTCAAGTTGCTAGCCCTCCACAAACAACTAGCTATAATAACCTAGGACTGGAACACACATTGATTTGAGCTTGAATAAAAGAACTGGACCCAACACACTTCATAATAAAATATTATTTTTTTGATACGCAGGAGTGTCAAAATATAAAAGTGTCAACATATCATTATTTTTCCATAAAACTGTTTTGGTGCCCCTCACCCAATTTTCTACATATGTTCCTATCAAACCATTTGTTCAACTCTCCTCACTACAAAGTTTCTAGAAATCTCTCCACTAAAATCGATGTTTTTGTATATTTCTATGCCTCGTTGACTGCAATATGTAAGCTAATTTTTTTAAACATTAGTTGATAATTGATAATCTAATTGTTTTAAATATTAGTTGATAATTGATAATTTAGCTTGCAGCTGATAAGTTAGTTGTTATCTAATAACCTCCTAACTTGATAAACTAACTTATTGAATTATATGTGTTTTGATAAAAGTAATCAATAAACTAATTTGTAAATGTAAAATGACATAAAAAGATATGACTATATAAATTTTATTATATACACAAAATTTGTATGTTCCGGAAAAAGTTAATTATTATGTAATTATAATTTTATAATTTTTAAATAATTAAAGTTTTATTAAAATTTTTGGTGCTTTTAATTATATTTTTAAAATGGTATATAATCTTTTTTATCTGGACTAGTCATTTCTTTAAACAAGTTGATCTAATGCGTTTATTTTTATAAATTGAAAACCGTTGATTTCTCAATTTAAATAATTGTTATAATGAGTTTCTTTTTTTTTACAATTTTTGTTGTGTATAAATCTCATATACGATTATCTAATGAATTAATGATTATTTTAATTCGTAATATTAAATCGTTTTTTTTTATTTTGAACTTCATAAATAAGTAACACGATAAATACTAAAAGTAATACAATAACTAATTGTATTTTTAAAATAAAAAAGATATAGGTGTAAGAAAATTAAGAATAAGAAGGAAATGTATTAAAATTCTAGGGATAGTAATTGAAAGAAAAAAAACTCATTAACTATAAGTTAAAAGTTTGTTGAAGTAACTTGTAGCTTATAAGCTAAAATATTCTAAAATAATTATTCTGATATATCTTACTAAATATATTTGTATTTGATTTACAAATGTGTAAAATAAGCTAATAACAAGCTCATTAACCTTATTAGGTAAATTTCAATGATTCTTAGACAAAAATTATTATAACTGTTACAAAAATAATTTAATAGCATTACTACCAAAATATAATTGGAGAGCACTTAAGCAAGTCCTACTAACTTTGGTTTTAAAATCAAGTAAATTGAGGATTTACTTAAATTTCACTTAAACTAGAGAATATAAAGAAGTGTATCATTTTTAAATTCTTTATTTTAAAAAGTTTGAATTTAACAGTAAATTATAATTATGCTACTCCAACTATATTAAGGCATGATAACGTGTATGTTTCTCTCCCATAGTTAAATGTGTTTTTAGGTTAAACATAAGTGAAAGGGAGGAAATGTTTCAGTTTTTTAGATGTTAATTAATTATTGACATAAGTTTTTATTCCTTCCATAATTAGGGCCAAGCCATTCTTGCTTAAAAGCTATATTCTTCAACTTTAAATATAACTTCACACAAACTATTTCAGTGTCATAATCAAAGTGTCCTAAGTTATTATCACCAAGACCTTCTTTGATCATCAAACAATGGCCAAATTCAACAAGAATTTTTCTCTAATGTTATTATCTTTTGTGATCAGTTTGTCATTGATGTGTAATATTTAGCTTTCCAACGCTGCTTCGACAACATCAAATGAGCCTGGGCCACTATCATCGTACAAAACTTATTTGGCTAATTATGCATCAAAGTGAGACTCAATTTCTGGTAAAGACATATACTTTTGCTGTATTTTTTGGCAACACAACTGTTATTGAAGATTGTTGTGACAAACTTGTGATAAATGTTGGAAAAGTGTGTCACGATGACATGACAAAATATCTTTTGACTAAGACCAAGTTGAAAAGTAGTAAAGTTCAAATCTTGGAGAGGAGTGAGAAGGTTTGGAATGATTATGTGAGTGTTGAATCATAAGAGTTTATACAATTCATATAATGTAATCTCATATCATAAAAACACAATATTAATTTCAAGTTATGGTTTAATGGCTTATTTTCTAGAAATTAAATAATAATTATATATATATATATATATTTCATGAATAATTCTTGTTTCATAATTTTTAATGTTAAGTTCCTTTTCAAATTGGTTGTCATGTCATCTTATTTGGAAAGATTATTTTGGAGATGGATAATTCATTATTATCTTCTTTCAACTCAAATTAATATTAGATGAAACACTTGGTATATATGCTATATGACGAGTTATGCTTTAATGATTCTAAATTCCAATTAAATTATTTTTCTTAGTAATATTCATGGATTCAAAAACACCAATTAACTTGGAAAACACCTCTATTTTATGAAGATAACTTGGAAGCCAACTTCTATGAATACATAATTATTTGATATGCATAGTAGTAAAAAAAAATCAGTATTAATCATTAGTTCTATAAATAGACTCCAATCCCACTAAGATGCACAATTTTATATTGAATGTTCTTATTTGAAAGCAATAATAGTACAAAAGCCTTCTCACTTTAATAGTACATATGCTTATATTATGTTAAATTAGGATAACGATATATATTACATGATAAGTTAATATAAGCCTTTAAGAGAATGTGTGTAAATAAGTACGACATAATATCTCTCTAAAATGTGTTATCATTTAAGAGGCATTTAATCTTGAGTTAGTATGACTCCCACATCCTACACTCTACCTTCCTTTTGTTGGTCAAACAAATAGGTGTAGTTATCACCAAAACCAATACCATACTACATATTGAGGAGCTCGTCTGGTTAAAGGACATGGGACATTTTGTGCAGCACGGTCTTGTCAGACGCAGTTGAGGGTGAGGCGGTTGGAGAAAAGGTTGGGACAGAAGTTTTTGTGGTGGTTTTAATGGTTAAGGAAGGGAAAATCATCAGGATCGGGTAACACCAGATCTCAAGTAGGAATTAAGGGAGCAACCTCAAAAAAAGGTTAATGATATCAAAGGGACTATAAACACTATGGTGAGGGGATTACTGAAGGAGGAAACTCAAATTCTACAACAAAAAGACATCTTTGTAGTATAATATTTAATTTTTTTGTGGATAACGTTTCATAAAAATACATAGATTTAAAGAATATTTAAATTTTTAATATAATCTATATTTCTATATAATTTTAGTTTATTTTGTTAATATTCATTTTATAAGGAACAAATTAGTACAAATTAAGTAGAGTGATTAAAATGTTTTTAAAAATTTTAAGATAAGTTAAATCAGCAATGAAATATATACTTTTCTAGAGGTATGCAAGACTTAATGACATATAATTAATGTGCATGTAACTATGAAAATGAAAATATGTTACAATTTTTAAACTGGTATAATGGATAGAGTTTAATTTTGTGATTTCAAATTTAATGAATTCTTATAATTAAAATTAATTACCTTAAAAAATAAAATTATATGTCATAAATGCTTATCCATATATAAACATAATTGATTATCCTTTCTATTTATGACACAACCACAATAACATAATGACACTTATTACCAATGTCTCTCCTCTTTTCTTCTTCCATAAGGGATCTTTTTCGTTTTCCCTCCTCCTCCTCCTCTTTTTTTCTCCTCTCTTCTTGTCAAACTTCTTAATTCAAACATAAATAATGTTTTCTTTTTATCAATTCCTTTTCTTCTATATTAAATCTATAGATTCAAATTTATGAAGCACTGATACTTATACGGACACGAAAGAATACGACACTACAAGGACATAGAGACGTGTATAATCTCAAAAATATATAACACGGGGACACGAATCTATATATTATATTATTATGAAATATATAAATTGACAATTAAGATTTATATATTAAAAAAACATCTATAAACAAAGTTAGTCAAATATAACAAAAATATAAATCTAATTCATTCATCTAAAATTCAAAAAGTGAAAAGAAACATGTATAATCTAAATATTCTTGATTATATATAAAATTTGTATCTTATCTGTGTAATAAATTTATGAGTTTTTAAAAAATTATTATATTATTCTCTTTAAAATTATATTAGAGCTAGTTAAAATTGTCAAATACCTAAAAAAAATTGTCTTTTAAATTGGCACTTCGCCAACTGTGAGTGTCGGATATCCAAACATGCTGTTAGGGAGCGTGAGAAGTTTATTGACATCTAAGTAAACAAATATCGGTTACTTTACACGAACAACTAACATTGAAGAATCATGATATGGTCTTTGGTCACTTTTTTTGTACACTGTCTTTGCTATTGTACAATCTAAATCCACGCTACTTGGATTATATGGTACTTGTCACAGGAAGAGGGTGCAAACTGTTTATGGATTCTTGCCCGTGTCCAACGATTGTCTACAAAGTTCAAGATATGGTCCTCTGTTTAAAATACAAAACGACGTCACGTACAGGTCAAGTACAAAACAGGACGAAGTTGTTTGTTTTTTGTCAACAAGAAAGAATTATATAAAATATAGACTTTGGTAGAGACAAAGAGATACAAATAATTAGTATCTACCACATCACACCAAACCCATACAAAACAAACAGCAGTCAACTAAACCTAGAAATAAAAAACCAGTTGCAGTGACTGGTTACTCTCAAGGCTCTACCTGAATATGTTGAGAACCTAGACAGCTGGTGTTGACGACCTGCAGAACTTAAAAGGGGATTTCTCAAGTCAACGTTTGCATAGTTGTTACTACGTAGTAACAAGATCACCCTCCACTTACTGAATGTGTATTTCCTGCGTAACTTTTATAAAAAATCTGCATAGCTTTAGGTGTATACCCCGAGCCAGTACTTGCGAAATTATTTGCAGCTCTGCTGCATTGACAAAAAGATTACCCCCTGAATTCTCAGTGTCAATTGTCTTCTTAATGAGAATCCAATCATCTTGATAGTCTTTATTGATTTCTTGTTAGAAATTCCACATCAACAAAAAAAAACTTTTCAATAATTTATATATAGATGCAAGCTTAGTTTAACAAGTCCATCAAACTATTTATATATATATATATAGTTTCACACATAAATTAAAAAGTCTCAACATGATGATGAAAGTATGTCTTGGGATGATTCTTTATTTTGTTCGGATATCAGGTAAAAGTATTTTATATTTATTTGCATGAAATAGTTTCTCTTGTCATTTGTTTTTCCATAAAAATGTTTTAGTGTTTATCATCCAATTTTTTACATGTGTTCCTATTAAACCGTTTGTTCAACTTTCCTCCCAATAAAACTTCTAAAAATCTCTCAATTTGATGTTTTTTATAGTTCTATGTCTCGTTGACTGCAATATATAAGCTAATTGTTTTAAATACTAGGTGATAATTGATAATTTAACTTTGAGCTGAGAAGTTAGTTGTTATCTAATAAGCTTCTAACTTGATAAACTAACTTATTGAATTACAAGTGTTTTGATAAAAGTAATCGATAAACTAATTTGTAAATCTAAAATGACATAAAAAGATATGACTATATAATTTTTATTATATACATGAAATTTGTATGTTCTGGCAAAGTTAATTATTATGTAATTATTAGTTTATAATTTTTAAACAATTAAAGTTTTATTAAAACTTTTGGTACTAGTCATTTCCTTAAATAAGTTGATCTAATGCATTTATTTTCAGAAATTGAAGACTGTTGATTTCTCAATTTAAATTATTGTTACAATGAGTTCTATTTTTACAATTTTCTTTCGGTATAGATTTCATATACGATTGTCTAATGAAATACTATTATTTATTATTTTAATTCGTAATATTAAATCGTTTTTTTTTTAATTTGAACTTCGTAAATAAGTAACACGAATAATACTAAAAGTAATACAATAACTAATTGTATTTTTAAAATTAAAAAGGTATAAGTGTAAGAAAATTAAGAATAAGAAGCAAATGTATTAAAATACAAGGGATAGTAAGTGAAAAAAAAAAAAAAAACCATTAGCTACAAGTTAAAAATTAGTTGAAGTCACTTGTAGCTTATAAGCTAAAATTTTCTAAAATAAATTATTTTGATATATCATACTAAATATATTTGTATTTGATTTATGAATGGGTAAAATAAGCTAATACAAGCTCATTAACCTTATTAATTACATTTCAATGATTCTTAGCCAAAAGTTATTATAACCTTTAAAAAAATAATTTACTAGCATTGCTACCAAAATAATTGGAGAGCACTTTTTTATGTAAGTCCAAAAACAAATTACTGTATTAAAAAAAAAGAAGAAAAATTAGTGTAACCGTGAAGTGTAAGGAAGTCCTACTAATTTTCGTTCTAGGACTTAGTAAATCGAGAACATTCAATTGGATTTACCTAAATTTCACTTAAACTAGAGAGAATAGGAAGAACGTATATTGTTTTCATTTTTTATTCTTTGTTTTGAAAAGTTTGAAGTACATGAATTATAATTATGCTACTCCAACTATATTAAGGTATGATAACATGTATGTTTTCCTCCCACAATTAGATGTTTATAAGTTAAACGTGAGTGAAAACGTTAATAAGTAAGTGTATGTTTCTCTCCCACAATTAAATGTGTTTATAGGTTAAACATGAGTGAAAATGTTAATAAGTAAATTAATGAAAGGTTCAATTTTTAGAGGTTAATTAATTATTAATATATGATTTCATTTTTTCACTATGAGAATTAAGGCCGATTCTTCAATACTAAATAACCCATGAGCTAGAAGTTAAAATTAGTTGAAGTCACCTATAGCTTATAAGCTAAATTTTCTAAAATATATTATTTTGATATATCTTACTAAATATATTTGTATATTATTTATAAATTTGTAAAATAAGCTAGTAACAAGCTCATTAACCTTATTAAGTACATTTCAATGATTCTTAAACAAAAATTATTTTAATCGTTAAAAAAATAATTCACTAGCATTACTACCAAGATAATTGGAGGACACTTTTTTATGTAAGTCTAAAAACAAATTACTGTATTAAAAAAAAAGAAAAACTAGTTTAATCATGAAGTATAAGCAAATCTTAATAATTTTGGTTATAGGACATAGTAAATCGAGAACATTCAATTGAAATTACCTAAATTTCACTTAAACTATAGAGAATAGAAAGAATGTGTATTGCTTACATTTTCTCATTCTTTATTTTGAAAAGTTTGAAGTTAATGTGATTATAATTATGCTACTTCAACTATATTAAGATATGATAATATGTATGTTTCTCTCCCACAATTAAATGCGATTATAAGTTAAATACGAGTGAAAAACGTTAATAAGTAAATTAAATTAATGGAACATGTTTTATATGTTAATTAATTATTAACATATGTTTTCATTTCTTCGCTATGAGAATTAAGGATTCTTAAACTATAAATATAAGTCCATACAAACTACTTCAGTGCCATCATCAAAGTGTAGTAAGTTATTATCATCAAGACATTCTTTGATCACCAAATAATGGCCACATTCAACAAGAACTTTTCTCTAATGTTGTTATGCTTTGTGATCAGTTCGTCGTTAATGTTCAACATTGGACTTTCTAATGTTGCTTCAGCACCATCAAATGCCCTTGGGCCATTGTATGAAAATTATTTAGCTAATTGTGTATCAAATTTAGACTCGATTTGTGGTAAAGACATATACTTTGCTGTATTTTATGGTAACACAACTGTTATTGAAGATTGTTGTGACGAACTTGTGAATGATGTTGGAAAAAGATGTCACGATGACATGACAAAATATGTTTTGACTAAGACAAAGTTCAGAAGCAGTAACGCTCAAATCTTGGAGAGGAGTGAGAAGGTTTGGAATGATTGTGTTGGTATTGAATCATAAAAATTTATAATATAATCTCGACTCATGAAAATACAATATTAATTTTAGGTTATGGTTTGATGGCTCATTTTCTTAAAATTAAATAATAATTTGATATTTTCATGAATAACAAGAATGTTTGCTTGCTCCATAATATGCTTAGTGTTAAGTTTCTTTACAACTTGGTTCTATGTCATTTTATTTGGAAAGATTATTTTAGAGATTGATGATTCTTTATTATCTTATTCTAAGTCTCAAGTAAATTATTTTTCTGAGTAGCTCCAACATTCATGGATTCACAAAAGACTAATTAACATTGAAAACACCTCTATTTTAATAAGATACATATATATAAAGGTAACTTGGAAGTCAAGTTCCATAAATAGATAGTTATTTGATAGGCAACATTCACTAGTCGTAAAAAGAATCACCATTAATCATTAGGTCTATAAATAAACTCCAATCCCACTGGGTTGCATAATTTTGTAATGAAAGTTCTTGTTTGAAAGCAATAATAGTACAAAAGTATTTTTGACTATAATAGTGTGTGTGTTTAAATTATATTAAATTAGGGTGATGATATATGTTACATGATAAGCTAATATAAATTTTAACAAATTATATTAAATTGGCACAACGTTACATAATAAGCCACTATAAGTTTTAAGTTATGATTCCTAAAATAGTGTAAAAAATACTTTTTGGATTAACTATTAAGCTCTCTCATTTAAATATATTTTTCATCTATCCACAAAAATTTGATAAACATTGTACATATCCGTATTCAAGATATACAAAGATGAATCATAATAATTACAATAAATCAAATAAACTATATTCAAAATATGTAGAGATTTATCAACATAATAATATAAATCAAATCAGGTACACTTGTATAACTCGTAAGACTGTTTGGAGTCCATCATGGTGTTTGGGTAAAACTATTTTTAAAACCATATATTACTTATCAAAAGTATAACTATCAGACCATCATCATGACATCTAGAGATTGATCCATTTAGAGGCTCTCCTTAAAAATAATGACGAAAATCTCCAAAATGTTATATTTGGCACGCATAATAAATTTGATAAGGATCTAGAGCTCTTGCAAGATCAACACTGGGTTGAGTTGACTCAGCATTAGTCTCAAGTTGCTAGCCCTCCACAAACAACTAGCTGTAATGAACTAGGACTGGAACACACATTTGATTTGAGCATGAACAGAGGGACTGTACCTAACACACCAAACAGGTCGTTGAGTCACAGGCATATGATCAAACATTATCTTTTAAGGTAGTTCCAACACACTCACTAAATAAGGAGGCGAGGGTTATATCCCTTCATGTCATATGTTATGAAAACCCGATTTCTCGCAAAGTGGAAATGACCTAATGTTGATATGATTGATCAAAGGAGCCAAAAACACATGTCGAGGCGTATTGTAGGCTTTTCCATACTGCTCTCAACGGACCAACCTTTGAATGGTACTATTATCTGCCTAAAAATTCAATAGGTTCATTCAACACCATCATGGTGGCAACCTCGACCTCCCTACATAATGAAAGCAAGAGGAAAGTAAAACAGGAAAGTTAAAATTAAAATATATTGACACGTTGATACTTTATAATAAAATATTATTTTTTATACGTAAAAGTGTCAAAATATAAAAGTGTCAACATATTGTCAACACCCAATTTCGTCCGGGTGAAAATAATTGTTCGTAATCATTGTTGGAAAAAGAAATTTTTTTAAAATAAAAGAAATTTAGTCGTTTAATTTCTAGTTAGATTTTTATTGTTTTTATTATTTCTCTTGTTTTCAAGAAAATATAAAAAAACTTTATTGTCTTCTTCTTTTCATTTTAAAATAAAACAAAAAATATGATTTGAATTTTTATCTTGTTTATCACTTTAGAAAAAATATAAAAATATAAGTTTTGTTTTGATTTTATTTTGTTGAAAAAAAGTGAAATAAAAAGTGATTTAGAAAGAAAGTGGTTCATGTATTTTTTTTACTTTATCATCTTTTTCTTTTTTCTAAAAAAATAAAAAAATTAAAAATAGTTTCATTATATAAAAAAACAAAAAGAAAAGAAATAAAAATGGAATATACATCTTTGCATTAAAAGAGGCAGTGTAAAGGGGCACACAATCGGTTCCACTACCCCCACACACACCAAAAAGCTATTGTGTCTCCTCTTTGCAGCAACAACCTAACAAAAATGCTGCAATATTTCCTTCGTACTTCTCTCACTACCCTACTCCACCATTTCCTATACAAAAAAGTTGCAATAAAGTTGTTTTGGGGGACCCTCCACAAAGAATCATTTTTCAAGGCTCCTGGAATGGGGGAGCAAGAGAGACAAAGCCAAATTCAAACCTTTAAACTCCACCAAAAGCCTCTCAAGAGAGGGCTTTCAACACACATATCCTTTTTCCATTCCTTTTTCCATTCTCTGCTTGCTCTCATGAAGGTTGGGCACCACGATTTTGCACCAAAATACACCTTCTTCTCATTGTTTTTTCGCCTAAATACCTTCTAATAATCTCCAAAGAACACCTTCTAATAATCTCCAAGAAGCCTCCAGAGCAATCAAAACAACCCAGAACAGTTTGAAAAAGCTTGGAGAAGCCCTCGCCAAAAATCGGGCTTCGCCGAAGCTCCGCCACCAACCACCACCAAACTCAGATTTGTTGCATCCATTAGGTGCGTCTCTTTCCCCTCATCTCATTCCCACCATTTTTGTAACTTGAAAATGTCTTGAAACCTCCTTTTGAGCCTCGCCGGAGGCTCGCCAGTGTAAGTCCCATTGAGAAAGATGACCGACGAGTTTTGCGAGCTCACTTTCTCCCACCACAAACCTCCTTTCTCTTCCATTCCACCTCCATTGAGATGAGGAGGAGGAGAGGAGTGTTCGCCACCCCATGGCGACTTTGAGAGCCATTTCCAAGAGATATAGGAACCTTTAAGAGGAGCTGGGGGTTGCGCTAGAAAGCTGGGTTTACCCTCTTTCCAGTGGTACGCCATAACCCTATATGGGTAACTTAGAATATTTTTTGGACACCACATAACATCATAAACCTTATCTTGGGGCTGACTTTGGGAGGTTTGTTCTCCATGGTCTTGAAGCTATAGGAGGTGCATGAGCTATCATTGGAAATCTCTTTTTACCCTCTTTCCATTGGTCTAGGTTGGGTGCATTTATGAGATCATTTGGTCACCTAAAATCACCCTGAAAGTAGTGCCCCAAACTAGTTTCTGGGCTTCCCAGAAACTAAGCCATGAGAGATAGCCAACTAGTCAACTTTGTAGAATTCTTTCTCCCTATCCTTGAACCTTTAGAAGGTGTGTGAGTAGTCTTTGGAAAGGTCGTTTTACAAGCTTTTAATTGGTCTATAATAGGTTCTTTTATGTTAACATTTAAGTCTTCGAATTCAGCTCGAAAAACCTGTCCCCAAACTGGGGCAGATTTCAGTTTTCAAGTGCCTAACTTTCGAGGGAGTTTTCTCTCAATTTAATAATCTCCAAGGGCTGTATTTGTGCTTGTTAGAAAGATTTATTCAAGATCTTTCAATTTGTATGCCATAGGTGCATTTATAATGCCATTTGAACCATCAATTTCGATCCCAAAGTTGGGGTTCCAAACTGATTTTAGAAGACCAAATTTTGACTAAGTTAAAAAATCAGATTCATCAAACACACCAACTTTGGAGAATTTGTTCTCCCAATCCTTGAAGTTGCTAGGGGTGTATACGTAACCAATGAAAAGCCTTTAGACTCGTCTTTAATTTGACACCAAGTTTGCTCATTTTCATCGCCATTTGACCATCCAAATTTGCCTCAAAGTTGTTCTCTCACAACTTTTTCCCCACCAAACCCTAAAACTTTCTAAATCCCAAAACCTAGTTTTGTTCTTAATGATAACCTTGATCTAAAAGGACTCTCTAGAGACACGTATGCTGCCCAAATGGCGTCTATAGTTTGGGTTAGGTTCACATCTCCAGTTTGATATTCTTGCTTATTAAAAGAAAAAAAAATGTTTCTCATTAAAATAAATTTTTGATTAAATTCTTAAATAACCGTTCGCGTTATACGAGATTTAATTCAAAAGATTTTAATTTCATTTGGAATATCAAAGGGTCGTACGTGTCAAGCGATATCCAAATGAAGTTTAACTTCCAAAAACACTAAATGTTCCAAAAATATAAAAAAAATACCAAATTTTGAAAAATAAAAAAATATAAAACTTTCAAAAAAATAAAAAAATATCAAATATTTCAAACAAATTATTTTCTTCATAGAACTACATAACTCTAATTTTCCATGCTTGATGGAAATATGTAGGAGCAAGGTTAAACCTTGTCTGACCCCGAAAACTAAAAAAAATATTTTGTTTGTTTTATCTTAATCTCTATCTCTTTTTTTTGGAAAATAAATGTTTTGAAAAATCAAACCCAGTTTATTTATTTAATTAAAGGTACCGTCTTAGGACAGACGTTGTGGGGGGTGCTAATATCTTCCCCACACATAACCAACTCCCGGACCTGGATCCGGTTTTCCAAACTAGCCTTATCCTTGTTTTTTTGGTTTTTTCATACTTTTAAAAAACTATGGTGACGACTTCTTTTTCTAAATTTTAAAACTTATTTTTATTTTTTTCGGATCGTCGTCCCGTTGTGATTCCGGTCGCTACATATATCATTATTTTTCCATAAAAGTGTTTTGGTGCCTATAACCCAATTTTCTACATCTGTTCCTATCAAACCATGGGGTTAACTCTCCTCCCTACAAAGTTTCTAGAAATCTCTTTTAATGTTGTTTTTGTATAATTCTATGCCTCGTTGGTTGCAATATACAAGCTAATTGTTTTAAATACTAGTTGATAATTGATAATTTAGGTTCAAGCTAATAAGTTAGTTGTTATCTAATAAACTCCTAACTTGATAAACTAACGTATTGAATTATAAGTGTTTTGATAAAAAGTAACCGATAAACTAATTTGTAAATGTAAAATGACATAGAAAGATATGACTACATAAATTTTATTATATACATAAAATTAGTATGTTCGAAAAAAGTTAATTATTATGTAATTATAATTTTATAATTTTTAAATAATTAAAGTTTTATTAAAATTTATGGTGCTTTTAATTATATTTTAAAAATGGTATATAATATTTTATTTGGACTAGTCATTTTTTAGATAAGTTGATCTAATGCGTTTATTTTTAGAAATTGAAGACTGTTGAGTACTCAATTTAAATTGTTGGTACAATGAGTTTCCTTTTCTATCAATTTTCGTTGTGTATAAATTTCATATACGATTATCTAATGAATTACTGATTATTTTAATTCCTAATATTAAATCGTTTTTTTTAATTTAAACTTCATAAATAAGTAACACGATAAATACGAAAAGTAATACAATAACTAATTGTATTTTTAAAATTAAAAAGGTATAGGTGTAAGAAAATTAAGAATAAGAAGGAAATGTATTAAAATACAAGGGATAGTAATTGAAAAAAAAGGATAAAAAAGAACTCATGAGCTACAAGTTAAAAGTTAGTTGAAGTCACTTGTAGCTTATAACCTAAAATTTTCTAAAATAAATTATTCTGGTATATCTTGCTAAATATATTTGTATTTGATTTACAAATGTGTAAAATAAGCTAATAACAAACTCATTAACCTTACTAGGTAAATTTCAATGATTCTTAGACAAAAATTATTATATTGTTACAAAATTAATTTAATAGCATTACTACCAAAATAAATTCCAACTATATTAAGGAGGTATGGTAACATGTATGTTTCTCTCTCACAATTAAATGTATTTTTAGGTTAAACATGAGTGAAAGGGGGGAAAGGTTTCAATTTTTTAGATGTTAATTAATTATTGACATAAGTTTTTATTCCTTTGATAATTAGGACCACCCAGCCATTCTTGCTTAAAAGCTATATTCTTAAATTATAAATATAACTTCACACAAACTATTTCAGTACCATAATCAAAATGTCCTAAGTTATCATCATCAAGATGTTCTTTAATCATCAAACAATGACCAGGTTCAACAAGAATTTTTCTCTAATGTTATTATCTTTTGTGATTAGTTTGTCATTGATGTGTAATATTGGGCTTTCTAACGTTTCTTCGACTCCATCAAATGCGCTTGGGCCACTTTTATCGTACAAAACTTATTTGGCTAATTATGCATCAAAGTTAGACTTAATTTGTAGTAAAGACATGTACTCTTGCTATATTTTTTGGCAACACAATTGTTATTAAAGATTGTTGTGACGAACTTGTGATAAATCTTGGAAAAGTGTGTCACCATGATATGACAAAATATGTTTTGACTAAGACAAAGTTGAAAAATAGTAAAGTTCAAATCTTGGAGAGGAGTGAGAAGGTTTGGAATGAATATGTTAGTGTTGAATCATAAGAGTTTATACAATTCATACAATGTAATCTCATCTCATAAAAACACAATATTAATTTCAAGTTATGGTTTAATGACTTATTTTCTTGAAATTAAATAATAATTATATATATATATATATATATATATATATATATATATATATATATACATATATTTCATGAATAATTCTTGTTTCATACTATGTTTAATGTTAAATTCCTTTTCACATTGGTTGTCATCTCATTTGAAAAGATTATTTTGGAGATGGATAATTCTTTATTATCTTATTTCAACTCAAATTAATATTAGATGTAACACTTGGTATATATTCTACATGAGGAGTTATGCTCTAATGATTCTAAATTCCAATTAAATTATTTTTCTTAGTAATATGCATGGATTCACAAACACCAATTAACTTGGAAAACACCTCTATTTTAGTGGGATTCATCTTTATGAAGATAACTTGGAAGCCAACTTCCATGAATACATAATTATTTGATATGCAACATTCACTAGTAGTAAAAAAAAAAAAAAAATCAATATTAATCATGAGTTCTATAAATAGATTCCAATCCCACTAAGATGCACAGTTTGATATTGAATGTTCTTATTTGAAAGCAACAATAGTACAAAAGGCTTCTCACTTTAATAGTAGGTCTGCTTAAATTATGTTAAATTAGGATGATGATATATGTTACATGATAAATTAATATAAGCCTTTAAGAGAAGGTGTGTAAATAAATAAGACAATAATATCTCTCTAAATGTTATCATTTAATAGGAATTTAATATTGAGTTAGTATGACTCCCACATCCTGCACTCTACCTCTCTTTTGTTGGTCAAACAAATAGGTGTAATTATCACCAAAACCAATACCATACTACATAAGAGTGTCATAAATACGTGACCTATTTGAGGAGCTGGTCTAGTTAAAGGACATGGAACATTTTGTGCGGTCTTGTCAGAAGTTTTTGTGGTAGTTTTCATGGTTAAGGAAAGGAAAATCACCAGGATCGGGTAACACCAGATCCCAAATAGAAATGGAGGGAGCAACCTCAACAAAACCTTAATGACATCAAAGGGACTATAAACACTATGTTAAGGAGATTATTGAGGGACGAAACTCACATTCTATAAGAAAAAGATATCTTTGTAGTATAATCTTTAAGAATGAATATTTCTGCATTAACAACCTTGTATAAGATCAGGCATTGGTTGTCACCCTATCATGACATTTTGGTAGATTAAAAAGATCATCATAGACCTAGGCAGTTTAACAAATTAACTATTAATTGTGTTATATTAAAGATTATTAATATAACTTTGGATTATTTGTTTTAAGAATGTGTAAATTTTATTTGAATAGTAAATAATTTTTATATTTAAAGTTTAGAATGAAATAAGTATAATTTGACGATGGAAATAAATGTAATATTTTCTAAACTATTTTAACATATTAATTAATATGATTTGAAAATATTTATATATTTAAATTAATATACTTGAAAAATGATTTTGAATTAAAAAATTAATTTGAAATTCAATTAGGTTTAAAAATATTTTGTGTCTAAATATATTTGAATTATATATTTGTATTTTTAGATATAACATTAGTCATAAATTAAATTATTTTAAAACTAATTTTATAAAATTACGAGGATGATTTTAATATAGTTAAGATTTAAAATTGATAAAAGAAAGAAATTAATTTATAAAGTGAAAATAATATTTAAGTTTTTAATCGATAGCATTTCATAAAAATACATAGAGTTAAATAATAATTAAATTTTTAATATAATCTATATTTCTATATAATTTTAGTTTAATTTTTTAATATTCATTTTATAAGAAACAAACTACTACAAATTAAGTACAGTGATTAAAATGTTTTTAAAATTTCAAGATCAGTTTAGATGAGCAATGAAATATATACTTTTCTAGAGGAATGCAAGACCTAAAATGACATATAATTAATGTTCATGTAATTATGAAAATGAAAATATGTTACAATTTTTAAATTGGTATAATGAATAGTTTAATTTTCTGATTTCAATTTTAATGAATTGTTATAATCAAAAATTAATTACCTTAAAAAATAAAATTATATTTATGAGAAATACTTGTCCATATGAACATAAATGATTATCCTGTCTATTTATGACACATACAGCGGCAATAATATAAAATGTCACTTATTATCCATGTCTGTCTTCTTTTCTTCCTCCATATGAAGGGGCAGCTCTCCCTCTCTCCCTCCTCCTCCTCTTCTTCGCCTTTTCTTGGAAAATCTCTTGATTCAAACATGAATAATGTTTTCATTTTATGAGCTGCTTTTCTTCAACAGTACATCTTTAGATCCAAACATGCTGCTAGGGAACATGAGAAGTTTATTGACATCTAAGTAAACAAATCTCGGTTACTTTACACGAACAACTAACATCGAAGAATCATGATATGGTCTTTAGTGACTTTTTGTGTACACTGTCTTTGGTGTTGTATAATCTAAATCCATGTTACTTGGATTATGTGGTATGTGTCATTAGGAAGAGGGTGCAAACTGTTCATGGATTCTTGCCCCCGTGTCCAACGATTGTCTGCAGCAAAGTAAGATATGATCCTCTGTTTAAAGTCACGTGCAGGTGAAGTACAAAAAAAGGACGAAGTTGTTTGTTTTTTGTCAGCAAGAAAGAATTATACATATAAAGAAAGTTGTTATTTTGTATTTGTATTTAAGGGATACAAATACTTAGTAGCCACTACATCACACCAAAAAAAATCCCATACAAAACAGACAGCAGTCAACCAAACCTAGAAATAAAAAATCAGTTGCAATGACTGGTTACTCTCAAGGCTCTACTGAATAAGTTGAGAACCTACACAGCTAACGTTGAAGACCTGCAGAGCTTAAAGGTGTATATCCTGAGCCAGTGCTTGCGACGATCATAGGCCGAAGATGATCCTTCAAGTGTTCATTGTCAATTGTCTTCTTAATCAGATAATTGGAATCCAACCATCTTAATAGCTTGAGTGGTTCCTGATTCAGATTCCAGTGGCTAGATCCACCCTAAAACTTGACTAGTTAATCTAGGCAGTAGCATTGATGTACACTTGGGAAACAGACTTTCTGATACAAGTCAAATGGGGAAGAGTAGAGACAATGATGTGGCATGATTAGGAACGGTAGTTAGTTAGAGGATAGAGAGGGGGAGTATTTTTTGTCATCAGTATAAGTATGGAGAGTGGGAAGGACATTCTATTTTGGGACGGCTTCTTCCTGCACCTCCATAAAGATGTAGGTGGTGGTGTTTTCATGACGGTGAGAAGTTGTCGGAATGTTTAGAGGCAACTTTTCGAATTAGTCTAATCGGGTACAGACAATTATATTTCGGATTAGTTCAATTTAGAATAGAAAAGTAAATTATTTTTGGAAAAGTAAATTATTTTAAAGAGATTAACCTTGAAGGTGATTTTATATTCAGCTCCCGAAAGTCAAACATATTCCATGATATATTTTATACAAAAGAAGCTTTCGCAAATATTATTTTCGAATACAACTACTTTATTCGGCCTATGATCTTAAAAAAATATGAAAGTGGAAATGAAATCGTGGAGGCGCAGGAAGAACGCGTCCAAAAGGTTTTTCCTTATATCCCAACAAAAGAGCGGTGATAGTTTGACACAGTAATTTATCTCTATTTGACATTAAAAAATAATATTATTTTATTAAAATATTATATTTTATTATAAAAAACAGAAGTGAAATGGTGTAAGTTTTCTATAATGTCAAAGTATATTTATTTACTTTTAAAATAGCAAAACTATCTCTACCAGAATGTATAATTTAATATATAATTTTGTTTATAACGAATTATAAATTTAATATATAGTTTTGTTTTTATATTATAGATTATATAATTTGATATATAATTTTATATTTTGAATTTTATAATTAGAAATAAAAAATATATTTTGAATTGTATAATTTAATATATCAAATTATATGATTCAGAACATAAAATATTTAAAAAATATATAATTTATTTAATTTTTTTATTAAAAGTATAATAGTCAATTTATTATGTCTATATATTCAGGAAGAAAGAAAGTATGGATGTACAAGAAACCGTCAACCTTTTGTATTTATTTATCTTGTCATTTGTCTTTCCATAAAAGTGTTTTGGTGTCTATCACTCAATTTCAATTTTCTATATGTGTTTTTATCAAATTATTTCTTCAGTTCTCCTCCCTACAAACCTTATGGAAATCTCTCCATTAAAATTGATGTTTTGTAAAATTGTATGTCTCGTTCACTACAATATATAAGCTAATTGGTAGTAATTACTAGTTGATAGTTGATAATTTAGGTTCCAGCTGATAACTTAGTTATATTATCTAATAAGCTTCTAACTTAATAAACTAACGTATTAAATTATAAGTATTTGATAAAAGTAAATGAAAAACTAATTCGTAAATATAAAATGACAAAAATATATGACTATATAAATTTTATTATATACATAAAATCTGCATTTTCTAGACAAAAAAAAATAATTATTTTGTAATTATAATTTTATATTTTCTAATAATTAATTTTTTATTAAACTTTTTGATAGTTCTATGTATATTTTAAAAATTGTATATAATTTTTTATTGGACTAGTCATTTCTTTAAATAAGTTGATCCAATGCATTTATTTTCAAAAATTTGAGACTGTTGATTTCTCAATTTAAATTATTGTTACAATGAGATTTTGTTTTACAATTTTAGTTGTGTGTAAATTTCATATACGATTATCTAATGAATTACTTATTATTTTAATTCTTATTATTAAATCGTTTTTTTTTAATTTGAACTTCATAATAAATAAGTAACACGATACATATTAAAAGTAATACAATAACTAATTACATTTTTAAAATTAAAAAGGTATAGGTGTAAGAAAATTAAGAATAAGAAGGAAATGTATTAAAATACAAGGGATAATATTTGAAAAAAAAAATAAAATCCATGAGCTACAAGTAAAATTAGTTGAAGTCACTTGTAGCTTATAAGCTAAAATTATCTAAAATAAATTATTTTGGTATATCTTACTAAATATATTTGTATTTGATTTATAAACGTGTAAAATAAGCTAATAAGAAGCTCATTAACCTTACTAAGTACATTTCAATGATTCTTAGACAAAAATTATTATAACCGTTAAAAATATAATTTACCACCTTTACTACCAATTGGAGGCATTTTTTTATGTAAGTCTAACTTTTTTTATGTAAGTCTAAAAACAAATTACTGTATTAAAAACAAAAGAGAAACTAGTGTAATTGTAAAGTGTGAGTAGGTCTTACTAATTTTGGTTCTATGACCTAGTAAATCGAGAACATTCAATTGGATTTACCTAAATTTCACTTAAACTCTAGAGAGAATAGAAAGAACTTTATTGTTTTTATTTTCTTATTCATTATTTTGAAAAGTTTGAAGTTAATGTGAATTATAATTACGCTACTCCAACTATATTAAGGTACAATAACGTGTATGTTTCTTTCCTACAATTAAATATGTTTAAAGGTTAAACATGAGTGAAAACGTTAATAAATAAATTAATGGAAGGTTCAGTTTTTAGATGTTAATTAATTATTAACATATGTTTTCATTTATTCACTAAGGCCGATTCTCCAACTATAAATATAACTTCGTACAAACTACAAACTACTTCAGTGCCATCATCAAAGTGTCATAAGTTATTATCATCAAGACATTCTTTGATCATCAAATAATGGCCACATTCAACAACAACTTTTCTTTAATGTTGTTATGCTTTGTGATTAGTTCGTCGTTAATGTTTAACATTGGGCTTTGTAATGTTGCTTCGACATCATCAAATGCGCCTGGGCCATCATACAAAAATTATTTAGCTAATTGTGCATCAAAGTTAGATTCAATTTGTGGTAAAGACATATACTTTGCTGTATTTTTTGGCAACACAACTGTTATTGAAGATTGTTGTGACGAACTTGTGAGCGATGTTGGAAAAAAGTGTCACGATGACATGACAAAATACGTTTTGACTAAGACAAAGTTCAAAAGCAGTAACGTTCAAATCTTGAAGAGGAGTGAGAAGGTTTGGAAAGATTGTGTTGGTGTTGAATCATAAAAAAATTATAGTATAATCTCGTCTCATAAAAATACAATATTAATTTCGAGTTATGATTTGATGGCTTATTTCCTTAAATTAAATAATAATTGATAATAACAAGAATGTTTGCTTGTTCCATAATATGCTTAATGTTAAGTTTCTTTACAACTTGGTTCTATGCCATTTTATTTATTTTAGAAATTGATGATTCCTTATTATCTTTCTTAAGCTCAAATACTAATGAAACACTTAGTATATATGTTACATAACAGGTCTGGCTCCAAGTATTCTAAGCTCCAATTAAATTATTTTTCTGAGTAGCTCAAACATTCATGGATTCACAAACACTAATTAATTGTGAAAACACCTCTATTTTAATGAGATACATATCTATGAAGGTATCTTCATAGTCAAGTTTCATAAATACATAGTTATTTGATATGCAACATTCACTAGTGCGTAAAAAGAATCACTATTAATCATTAGGTCTATAAATAAACTCCAATCCCACTAGGTTGCATAATTTTATAATGAAAGTTCTTGTTTGCAGCAATAATATTAGTATAAAAGGCTTTTTGACTATAATAGTGTGTGTGCTTAAATTATATTAAATTAGGATGATGATATATGTTATATGATAAGCTAATATAAATATTAACAAATTATACTAAACTAGCTTGATGTTACATAATAAGCTAATATAACTTTCAACTTACGATTCCTAAAATAGTTTAAAAAATACTTTTGGATTGACTATTAAACTCTTTCATTTAAATATATTTTTGATCTATCTACAAAAATTTGAATAAACATTGTACATATCCATATTCAAGATATACAAAGATGAATAATAATAATAATAATAATAATAATAATAATAATAATAATAATAATAATAATAATAATAAATGAAATAAACTATATTCGAGATATGTAGAGACTTATTAACATAATAATATAAATCAAATCAAGTGTACTTGTATAAATCGTAAGAGTGTTTGGTGTCTACCATAGTGTTTGGGTAAAACTATTTGCAAACCACAAGTCTTATACTACTTATCAAAAGTATAACTATCGGACCACCATCATGGCATCTTGAGATTGACCCATTAACTGTTAGAACCCTCAAAACACATTTAGAGACTCTCCTTCAATAAAAGATGAGGAAAATCTCCAAAATGTTATATTTGGCACGCAAAATAAATTTGATAAGGATATGGAGCTCTTGCGAGATCAACATTGGGTTAAGTTGAGTTAGCATTAATGTCGAGTTGCTAGCCCTCCACAAATAACTAGGACTGGAACACACATTGATTTGAGCATGATTGTTACAACATTTATCACTTTAGGCAACACTTTTACTGGCCACAGACAAAGAAATGTGGCCTAAAAGTAGACGCATAGCTCGTGCAACTTCCCCCACTTCTTGAGCCAATTGACATAGCTTAGGAATAACAAGTATTGAGTTGCCGACTAAAGCCCAAATAGTTTTTGCTAAGGGACAATTCAGTTTGTCTAATCTTGAATTTGGAGCCAAAAATAAAAACACTCTAACTATTGATGTGGTAGAACTACAAGATATTCAACCAAGGAACAAATATGGAAGTATGATGCCTGGAGACGATATTAGTACTTTGTAAAGAGATCACATAATATTCCACGTTGAAGGAAGTTACTAAATAATAGAAATGTATTTTACTATTAATTTTCATTTATTTTATTAATATATTGGTAACAAATTTAATAGAGAAGAAGTTACTAGAGCTGAAATCTTTATTAAAACTTCACAAAGTCGTCTTGGTAAAAAGGGAAAAGCAGTTGATGAAGAAACACTAGATGCAATTGTAAGTTTATTTGTACTTATGAAATATGTTTGAAAGCTCTATACATTTTACTTGTCATAACTTTGATATTTTTTTGATAGTTTAAGCTTCAAAGTTCAATTGAAAATTAAAGTGCATATGGGAAAAAAACATTTGAGTCATTGTTTGGGAAAGAGAAGTCTGGCCGAAGTCGTTGTTATGGAAGGACTTTGACACCCACAACATTGAAGAAAAATCAAGAAATTGATGTTTTAAAAAGAGAACATGCCACTGAAAGAAATGATATGATCAAGAAGTTTGAAGGTTTTGGAAGAAGTGATGAAATTCATGCTTAAGAAAAATACTAATTTGGATGAGAATGATATAGAAGAAATGATGGCGCGAGCATTAGACAATGAAAGTAGTGCAATTGTTCCATGTTCCTCTATTGCAACTCATGTTCCTGATGATGATGATAACGATGATGAGGTATACATTGGAACCATATAAGATCATGAAATATTTCATACAAACTTTCATAAATTGGAAGAAAATCATGTACTAAGTTTGTTGATTTTTTTTTGTTTTTATCTTTTTGCAGGGTGAAGTTCAAGTTCATTTGGAGAAGAAAACATAAAATGAAGAAATAAACCAAATACTTTTTATTATAAATGTTATAATTTTTTGTATTTTTCAAAGTGAGCTATGCAACATTCAAATATAGTTTTTAATATTTTCAGTTATTACAATTGTCGCAACCGGAATCACGATGGGACGATCAAAATTTAATTTTAAAAAGTATTTAAATTGAGATTGGAGTCGCCTCCATAGTTTATTATGGAAAACCACATAAAAACCAAATAAAAATGTCTACGAACCAGATTCAAAGATTCGGGAGTCGGTTACGTGTGGCGAAGGTATTAGCACCCCACAACGCCCGTCCTAAGACGATACCCTTAATCAAATAAATAAAAATAAGTGTGGTTTTAAAAAATATCATTTTTCCCAAATAATAACAATAATAATGAGACTAAAGACAAAACAAACAAATATATAAAAAACAAAACAAACAAGAAAACATGCTTATAAAAATCATAACAATAAATAATAATTAGGCGGATAAAAATAACAAACAAAAATAAAACAAACAAATATATATATTTTT
>Ga0209489_103962_pt1 | contig 28078 bp, 20 predicted proteins | sample SiratrowhiteBW_FD_187527 | JGI IMG/M metagenome (GOLD analysis project Ga0209489, IMG submission 187527) | Root nodule microbial communities of legume samples collected from California, USA - Siratro white BW (SPAdes) (version 2) | ecosystem: Host-associated > Plants > Roots > Nodule | place... | reverse complement strand
AATTGTTTTTAATAAAGGCAAGGTTGCAGCAATTGCACATTGAAAGATAGAAAGTGATAGTAAATGTGTGTGGGTCCAATTATAGCCTATTAATGTAGCAAATTAAAGAGAAGGCTATATATTTTAATTTGATTATTTTCCGCTGTATTAATGAAAATTAATCTATGAATTGATTGATTTGTTGAGTTTAATCATAAGATAGATTTGTAATCACCAAAGTGATCAAATCTTTATGTTTTGGTTAATTTCAAATTAATGATTATTTTATTAGAATTAATCGTATGATAGATTTGTAATCACTAAAGTGATAGAATCTTTATGTTTTTTTGATTAATTCTAAATTAATGATTATTTTATTAGAATTAATTGTATGATAGATTTGTAATCACTAAAGTGATCGAATCTTTATGTTTTTGATTAATTCTAAATTAATGATTATTTTATTGGAATTAATGTATGATGGATTTGTAATCACCAAAGTGATCAAATCTTTATGTTTTATTTTAATTCCAAATTATTGATAATTTATTTATTGGAATTATTTGTATGATAGATTTGTAATCACCAAAGTGATCAAATCTTTATGTTTTATTTAATTCCAAATTAATGATAATTTTTTATTTCAATTACCCATAGAATGGATGCTAAATTATAAATAATTGATTTATATGGGTTAATTGAAGTTCATTATTATAAGGCATGTATGGATCGCCCAAAGGTTGATTAGTTGTTCTTATAATTAATGGACATGATTGTTGGTAGTGAGTATGCATTATTAGTTTTACTTATATATCCAAAGATAATAAGTTTTGCTAATTAGTGTATATGTCTTACCAAATAATGTTAATATTATAGCATCATTATGTTTTGCGTATTAATGTATCACCCAAAGGAGAACATTAGTATGCATATAATGTCTGTTTATTGTTGGAATTTGTTTAATGCATAACTCAAAGTATAAATGATAAGTGTGTGTTAATGGCAATATTTGTTCCTGTATCTTTATGTTCACAAGCTATGTATGTTTTACTATTGAATGGGTTAAGTTTTTCTGATTGGAGCAAACAAGTCCAATTCCATATAGGTGTGTTGGATTTGATATGGTTCTTAATGTTGAGAAACTTGCTACTATTAATGATGCTAGTAACAATGAAGAGAAAACTCATTATAAAGCTTAGGAAAGGTCAAACAGACTTAGTTTGATGTTTATGTGAATGAGCATAGTAAGTAATATTAAGTCAGCTCTTTCCAAAACTGAGAGTTTAAGAGAATTTACGAAATTTGTGGAAGAGCGCTCCCAAACTACTGATAAGTCTCTTGCTGGGACATTAATGAGTACTTTAACCACCATGAAATTTGATGGTTTTTGTACTATGCACGAACATGTCATTGAGATGACAAATATATTGCAGTAAGACTTAAGTCTCCTAAAATGACAATGGATGAAAATTTCTCATACAGTTCATTTTGAACTCATTACCATATGAGTATGATCCTTTCCAAATGAAAGATAAATGGAATGTGCATGAATTGCATAATATGTTAGTTTAGGAAGAGATCAGACTTAAGAACTTAGGAAACCACTCCATTCATTACATGAATAATTAAGAATCTGGATTTCATTTGGACTTGTTGGATACATTTTATGTACCTAGTATTTTAGGAATTTAGTTTCCTTATTTAAACTTCATGTTGTTGGATACTCTTTTAAGTTCGGGAATGGTTGTTTCAGTTTATATAAGAGTACTTGTATGATTGGATCTGGTATACTTTCTGATGGTTTATATAAATCTTGATAATTTATATGCTGAAACTCTTATGACTTTGCATCTTAATGTTGGCACTAAACGTGGTTTAGTGAATGAGTGTTCTGCTTACTTGTGGCATAAGCGTTTGAGACATATTTCCAAAGAAAGGATGGAAAGATTAGTAAAGAATGAAATTCTTCCGAATTTAGATTTTGCTGATCTGAATGTATGTGTGGATTGTATTAAAGGCAAACAAACCAAACACACAAAGAAAGGAGCCACAAGAAGTAGCCAGCTTCTTGAAATTATACACACTGATATATGTGGTCCTTTTGATGTAAATTCTTTCAATAAAGAGAAGTACTTTCACCTTTACAGATGACTTTTCATGTTATGGACATGTCTATTTACTGCATGATAAATCTCAAGCAATGAATGCCTTAGAAATTTATATAAGTGAAGTGAAAAGGCAATTAGACAGAAAGGTGAAAGTTGTCAGATCAGATAGAGGTGGTGAGTATTATGAAAGATATGATGAAAGTGGTCAACATACTGGTCCGTTTGCTAAGTTCCTTGAGAAACGTGGTATTTATGCTCAATACACAATGCTTGGTACACCACAACAAAATGGTGTGTCAAAAAGGCGTAATCGAACCTTAATGGATATGGTTAGGAGCACGTTAAGTAATTTATTTTTACCCGTACCGTTATGGATGTATACTTTAAAAAACTGCCATGTATCTATTGAATAGGGTTCCTAGTAAGGCAGTTCAAAAGACATCTTTTGAATTGTGGACAGGAAGGAAACCCAGTTTAAGACACCTGCATGTTTAGGGTTGTTAGGCAGAAATTAGAATATACAATCCTCATGAAAAGAAACTGGATGCAAGAACGATCAGTGGATATTTCATTGGTTATCCAGAAAAATCAAAACGGTATATGTTTTACTGTCCTACCCATAGTAAAAGGATTGTTGAAACTGGAAATGCTCGGTTCATTGAGAATGGTGAAACCAGTGGGAGTGAAGCTTCACGAAATGTGGAGATTAAAGAAGTTAGAGTACAAGTTCCTTTAACTAGTACTTCTACTTTAAGAATTGTTGTTCCTCATGTTGATGAAGCACACAACGATTAAGAAGAACAAATTAATGATCCGAAGTTAACAATGAACCTGTAGTAGAACAACCGCAAGAAATAGTATTAAGAAAATCTCAAAGAGAGAAGAAATCTGCTATTTTGGATGATTATGTGATTTATCTACAAGAGTCAAAAAATGACTTAAGTATCAATAATGATCCAGTTTCATTTTCAGAAGCCATGAATGATGATAATTCTGATAAATGGTTAGATTCCATGAAAGATGAGCTTAAATCAATGGCACAAAATTGTGTATGGGACCTTGTGGAATTGCCAGAAGGATGTAAGAGAGTTGGTTGTAAATGGGTCTTTAAGACTAAACGTGACTCTCATGGCAATATCGATCGTTACAAGGCTAGATTGGTTGCCAAAGATTTTACTCAAAAGGATGACATTGATTATAAGGAAACATTTTTTCCTGTTTCTCAGAAAGATTCTTTCAGAATATCATGGCATTGGTAGCTCATTATGATCTTGAGTTGCACCAAATAGATGTTAAAATCGCTTTTCTGAATGAGGATTTAGAAGAGGATGTTTACATGGACCAACCAGTAGAGTTCATTGAAGAAGGAAAGGAACATGTGGTGTGTAAACTTAAGAAGTCAATGTACGGACTTAAACAGGCTTCCAGACAATGGTATCTTAAGTTCAATGATACTATTACGTCCTTTGGATTTGAGGAAAACATTGTGATCGATGTATATATCTGAAGGTCAGTGGGAGAAAGTTATATTCCTAATTTTGTATGTTGATGATATCTTGCTTGCAACTAATGATCTTGGTCTGTTAAATGAGACTAAGAAGTTTCTCTCTAATAGCTTTGAAAGGAAAGATACAGGTGAGACATACTATGTGATAGGAATAGAAATATTCCGTGATAGATCACAAGGATGGTAAGGTTTGTCTCAGAAAGCATATATTAATAAAGTTTTTGAGAGGCTCATAATGGATAAATTTTCAACATCTCCCGTTCCAATATAAAAAAAAAATGAGACAAATTTAGTCTTATGTAATGTCCAAAGAATGATTTGGAACGGAAACAGATGGAGAATATTTCTTATGTATCTGTTGTTGGGAGTTTGATGTATGCTCAAACATGTATGAGGCTAGATATTAGCTTTGTAGTTGGTATGCTTGGTCAATACCAAAGTAATACAGGATTGAATATTGGAAAGTTATAAAGAAAGTCTTAAGATATTTGTAAGAAACAAATAATCACATGCTTAAATGAGATATGATCATCTTGAGGTGATTGAATATACAGATTCAAATTATTTATAGCTGTATAGATACAAGAAAGTTTACATTCGGTTATGTGTATCTTTAGCCAGAGGAATGATTTCATGGAAAAGTGCGAAGCAGCTAGTCATTGTTGCATCCACATGAAAGCTGAATTTGTGGCATGCTTTGAGGCCACATTTCAGGCTAATTAGCTACGAAATATTATTTCAAGACTTGGGGTTGTTAACATTATTGCCAAGTCGCTGAAAACTTATTGTGATAATTCCGTAGCAGTCTTGTTTTCTAAAAACGACAAGTATTCCAAAGGTGCTAAACTTATGGAATTGAAATACTTTGCCGTTAAAGAAAAAGTTCAGAAACATAAGAGTGTCAATAGAACATGTCAGCACCGATCTTATGCTTGTTGACCCTTTAACAAAAGGGTTATCGCCCAAATTATGTAATGACCATGTAAAGAATATGGACATTATGTGTAATAGTGAATGTTGAATGATGAATGTTATTATTAATGGCTATTTGACACTCTGAGCTAATTATTGTGCAAGTTTCTGAAATTCATGTTTTCTACCTTATGAATGTGCATGCAAATTATGATTATGATGTAGAAAACAGATTATGTTATTGATGATGAAAGATGACATTATGTTTGAACCCATTATGGACTTCTCATTATGAGGTCATATTAAGGAGAAGGACGATACAATAGTACATGGAAGGAAATGTGTCGATTAAATGACATGTAACCGCCATGACTCTTATTATCCCTATATCTTTAAGTATGACGAATGATGGAACCAATTTATTGAAGGTCCTTTAATGCGCATTATGATTTATGTAATTTATTAAATCATGAAGTATTATAGTATCACATGAGTCAAGTGGGAGAATGTTAGAAAATAAATAAATTATTTTCATAATGTGACTCATGTGAAATATCATTATAGGCATGTATGTGATTTAATAAAATAAAAAGATGTATTGATAAGTATGAGAAGTTATTTATTTCATAAATATTTGATGGTAACTAACATGATGGGAGTTAGTTATAGATATTATTGATAATAACCAAATTAATTGGATTTGGTTATTATTTTATAATAACTGATGGTAACCAATTTGACGGACATTGGTTATATAAAGATAGGGTTCTGTCTCTACAGTATGAAAGTTCTACACAATATACCATCAATAAAGTGTGTAGAGTAAAAGTAACTGAAAGAGATAGATTAAGATAAGGAGATTGAAGAACAATTGGTTGGATCTCTAATAGATCAAGGTAAGTCTCTCTCACTATCCTATATTATGTGAGAATCATAGATTCTAAGATCCTGTGAAATATTTGGAAATTGATTATTCCTAATTATGTTTAAACTAACATACGACCTTCTCGTCTCAGTACAAAGTCAAAATGAAGAATAACGACCCTCTCGTCTCAATACAAGGTCAAAATGAAGAACAACGACCCTCTCGTCTCAGTACAAGGTCAAAATCAAGAACAATGATCCTCTCGTCTCAGTACAAGGTCAAAATCAAGAACAACGACCCTCTCGTCTCAGTACAAGGTCAAAATCAAGAACAAAGACCCTCTCGTCTCAGTACAAGGTCAAAATCAAGAACAAAGACCCTCTCGTCTCAGTACAAGGTCAAAATCAAGAACAACGACCCTTTCGTCTCAGTACAAGGTCAAAATGAAAAAAAAAATGACCCTCTCGTCTCAGTACAAGGTCAGTTCAAATCCAAAATTTACAACCCTCTTGTCTCAGTACAAGGTTAGTTTAAGGTACGCGACTCTTTCGTCTCAGTATAAGGTCTCGACCTTTATCTAATTTATTTTATTGTCTTTTATTTTCATAACCGAACGAAATTAGTGTTTTTGTCCTTACTTATCTTTTACTCATATAATCTGAACTTCATAAGTTCATATCATCTGGTAAAATTTAAATAAGGAGGGTAGTTGTCAACACCCAATTTCGTCTGGGCAAATAAAATTATTCCAAAATATAAAAAAATATAAAATAAAAATAAAAATGTGTGTTATTATTTAAATAAAAAAAAAGAGTTTTGGTTCCATTCTATTTTATGAATAAAGTTAAAATAAAATTCGTAAAAAAAGGAAAAAAGTAAAGAAAATGAGTCTATTAAAAATTTGTTAAAAAAATAATAATAATAAAAATAAAATTGTCATTAAAGTGTTGTCATGTCACATCCTCTCTTTGCTTGCCTTTTCTGATGCCCATTAATGATACGAAAATTAATTGAAAATAAATTTAAAAAAATTTAGAAAGGCTAGAAATTTGAATAGTTGATCTGATTATTATTCTGATTAATTGTAAACGATTTTTTGCTTAATAGTGATTAAATGCTGATGATTTTCAATTAAATGTTGATTGTCTAATAATTGATGCATTTTCTTTTTGAATTGTCATGCTCATCCTTTTTATTTTACAGGATCCATTTGGTTAATGTTCTAAAATAGTAATTAGAAAATTTGTTTATTTTTCGAAAAGTAGAAAAAAATAATGATAATAAATATATATTTCAAAATAATAATAATATTAAAATAAAATAAAAAAGGTTTAAGTATCTATTTCTATTGTTGTGTTATTTAGGTTGCTTTCAATAAATGTAAAAATGAAAAAAAAAATAAAGAAAAAACGAATTAAAAAAATAATAATAAAATGTTTCAGCCACATTACCTCCAATATTCCCCATTTATTCTCCATATTTATTTATTTTCGAATTTGATTATATGTATGAGAGATTATGATGCCATAACAACAATAACGGTACATTTCTGCCCATTTTTCAGTCTCTGTTCGTCCTTGGGATTTAACAGTCAGTTGGTGTCATAAGTGGGGATAATTAAAAATTAATAGATTTGAATCTGAATTAAAAGAGAATAATCAATTGGCAGTTCACAAATTATAATTAAGTGGGAATAATTAGAAATTAAGGGATTTAAAATTTGAATCAAGAGTGGCTGACTAGAATTAGTATAAATATGTGTTAGCACCAGTAGGCTGCTATGATGATTTGATGAAGCCAACCAAGTGAAGGAGTTCAAGACCTTATGATCGTATGAGGAATGCATGAAGATTTCATGAAGATTGAAGACTTGGTCTAGAACTTAGGAGTGTGTGTTGTGGGGTATGTTTGAGGTTTAATCAGTGATGCATGCAATCTCAATCAATGATAAGCTCCAAATATATTTTCTGAATTAACAAAAGTTTTGAAAAATCATTAAAATCAAAACTTGCATTTTAAATAATTGTTTTAACTAACTGGAGAAAAACAGTTGACTATTTGAAGATTCAATCAACTGAATTTTTAAATGACAGTTATATTTAAATAGTTGGCGCGAAATTTTTGGAAGTTAATGAAAAACATTTTAAACATTTTCTGAGAAAGAATTTATGAGTTTTAAAAGAGAGAATAAGCGCCCTTGAGTGAAGTGATCAAAGAACATTCAAATTTTCCATCAAGAATGGTTTTCTTGAACTGCTGCTGGAGCTATCATCTGACTGAGACTGTTCTTCGCTGATTTGATCATCAAGACTAAGCCTTCTATACCTTTACTTGTTTCTTTTGTATTCGTTTGTATAGAAGTGCTTGTATTGCAGTAACCTTGTTCGTCCATCATCTGTTTTGACATTTATTCTGCGTTCTTGAATTACCTGGGTTGGTAATTCTGTTCTGTACAGTGGGCTCTGTACAGGGTGCTACTTGTTGTGGGTTTCAGCAAGGGTCTTTGTGAAACGCACAGTGGGGTTCTGTGTGGTTTCCTTTTCTGCTGTGGGATCAGCAGTGGTCTACTGCGAGTTGTAGTGAGACATTTCTGGGTTATACAGTGGGCTCTATATAACGTTACTTGCTGTGGATTTCAGCAAGGGAGTTCTTGAAGCACACAATGGATTCTGTGGTGTTTCTTAGTCTGCTGTAGGGTCAGCAGGGGTTGGCTGCAGGGTGCAGTGTTGTCTTGCTGTAGGCAAGCGTTGTAAACTGGATCAGGTTGATCAGTTTAGTGAAATCCTTACTGTGTGTAAGGGACTGGACGTAGCCCTGCTGTTGGGTGAACCAGTATAAAAATCTGTTGTGTCCTTATTCTCTCTTGCTCCCTCTCTTTATTGTTCTTGCTGAATTTCTTGAGTTTTTCAGAATTAAGTGAATCTTACTAATTGAATAGCTTCATAATTTTCAGAAAATCTTTTTAGAAACAACCTTAAATCTTTTATTTCATTTTAACAGAGTTTAATCCAAACTGTTTTGAATCTGTTAAGAACCAGTATATCAGTTTCCTGAAAAACTACAGTTTCGCAATTTGTTGAGTTCACTGTTTATCAGTTAACTTTTTCACAAAACTAAATCTCTTACTGTTGTTGATTAAAGACTGTTTTCATACATCTAACAAAGTTCATATTAGTTAACAAAAAGGTTCTTAATAAGTCAAGCTTGATAAACGTGGAGTAAATCTGCTCTTCCTGTATGGTTAAGTTCTATTCTGTTTCTGTGCAGTTAACTAAATTGCTTCCGCATTTACATTTAAATTCTGATAAAATTGTTTCACTTACTGCATTGTACTGTGACTGGATTATATTCTGTTTACTGGTTCATTCTACTGTCTCACTCAGTAAAGTCAATAAAGTTCCAGTTTATTAAACAACTTTGAATTTCTTAAAAGGTCAACTAGTTTTTGAAAAAGATTTTGAAATCCAATTCACCCCCCCCCCCTCTTGTATTTCAGCCAAAACAGTTTCTTTCAATATGCATAGTGAGCAAGTGGATACACATGCGAAAAAAAACACAAGATATACTAGAGATACTAAAAAGGGTGCTGAATATTAGTGAGTAGATCGTTTAAAGGTGAGAGTTTAGAGAAGAAGAGAACGTGCTTTTGGAGGATCTTCAACTGGTACGCTCTATTTACTTTGTGTTATATACTTATCACATACATGCAATGTTTGATGGTTATTATGATATCCTGAGGTTCATCCCTTGTCTCTTTGATTTGTTAAAAATAAATAATAATAATAATAATAAATTATAAAATATTTTCCAATTTTCGAGGAACGAACGAAATGCTTTCTAAAATTTAATAAATTAATAGTTCCTGAAAAAATATCAAAAATATAAATTTTCAAAATAAAAAGAGGGAAAAAGTTTCAAAAGAGTCCTAAAATAATAAAGATAAAACATCTTCAAAAATAATAAAAATGAGATAAATATAAAAACATCTCTTTTCGATAATAAATATAAACATTTTTTTTACGAAAATAAGGTAATAGAAACACGTTTTTCGAAAATAAAATATAAAGATAATATAAAAATAAAATAAAGGATTATTTTTAATATAAAAAATAGTTAATTTTTTTCTTTTGAAAATTACGAATAAGAAAATTAAAAAGGATATGTTTTTTAAAGTATAAAAACAATTTCTTTAAGATAATAAAAATCAGTTCTTTTCTCAAATTAAAATAAAAATAGTTTTTTAATAAACATTTTTAAATATATAAAAAAAACAGACTTGTCCCAAGTTTCCTTTAAATAAACAATTATCAAGAAAAAATAATAAAATAGAAAATAATTAAAAAATTTATATAAAATAAATTGTCAAAAATCAAAGAAAATATTCATAAGCTAAAAAATATCAAACATCATCCAACAAATTTTTAAAATAGAAGTACGTGAACCCTGATTTTCTATCATGGATAGAGACACGTAGGACCAAGGTCAATCCTTGTCGAGCCCTAAAAAATAAAAAAAATATATGTTTATTTGTTTTATTTTTGCTTATTATTTTTATTTGCATAATTGTTATTATTTGTATTATGTTTATTAACATATTTTCTTTTTCTTATTTATATATTGGTTTTGTTTTTTTTATATTTGTTTGTTTTGTTATTTTATTTATCTTTATTCATATTATTATTGTTATTATTTAGGAAAAATGACATTTTATAAAACCACACTGATTTCTATTCATTTGATTAAAGGTACCGTCTTAGGACAGGCGTTGTGGGGTGCTAATACCTTCCCCATACGTAACCGACTTCCGAATCTTTGAATCTGGTTCGTAGACATTTTTAAATTCGGTTTTTCTATGGTTTTCCATAATAAACTATGGTGGCAACTCCAAACTCTATTTAAATATTTTTTTAAAAAATTTTTGATCGCCCCGTCGTGATCCCGGTTGCGACAATCATTCTATTAAATAATAAGACATTATACATAATAGATGTTGATCCCATAAGCTAAAAGATATATAAAAAGATCATTTAGTTTTGCCTATTTTTTCTAATGGTTCTGCTAGCTAATAACACATTACACACAGTAAATATTGATCCCACAAACTAAAAGATATACTAAATATCTGAAACTGCTACTGCAATAATGTAGCTCAAGACTACATCTACAGTCCTCTTTGTTGCATACAGTAAGACCCGGATAATGTCATTTGGTCCCCACGATCCATGCATTTACTTCAATTGTCTTCAGAATCTTTCACAATAAACTTTCACCCCAATATTCAATACACCAAAAATTATCACCTAGCTCTGTTCCAAATAGAGTGTAGCGACAAATTTTGGAGGAAAAAAACACCATCACATTAGAATACCATAAAAAGTATGAAATCCAATTAGCAATGACCAACAAGAGTGTCAAAAAACTTCATAAATTACATTAGCTGCAAGTAATTGTAGTTTGAGAAGAACAAAATAAGTCCTCAATATCAAAACAGTGAAGTTTTCCAGCAGATAAAATGATTGGATTGGAAAACAATACTCAAGATTCTGATACCGCTATAAGACTGAGGTAAGGTTATGGAATACCATAATATTATACTAAATTGTTGGTTATGTATATTATGCATTAATTACATTTTTTTTTATAATCGGTGGGGCATAAGACCTTTGTTGTGATATTTCTAATTCTATTTTTTTTTTTTTTGCGTATTCTTATTAGTATGGAGTTGTTTTTCGTATATTAATATAATAAATAATTGATGAAAATTATTCTTGTCGTAAAATGTGTTGTCACGATATCAATGTATTCATGTCTTCAATATATCAATGTATTCATGTCTTCAATGGGTTTGGAAGCTTTTTTATTGCATTTGCCTTAGAGTAATTCTTTCATTTTGTTTTCTTTCCGCTTGTTTTTCCTGGGTGTTGGCACTTTAATTGCTTGGTTTTAAAGATTTATGATGGCTGTTGGTTGGAATGGATCTTTTTTTATGTTCTGCTGGTCCTTTATCTTGAAAAAATAGGTATTATAGTTTGGTAAGCTGTAAATAGCTTCTTTTATTGTTTTTTTTTTGTCTTCTCTTAGACATGTCCATATTGCTGTTAGAGAGTAGTTCTTTTGTCTGTGTTGATGCTTTCTTAGCTTTCCATGTTTTCTTCTGATCTGTCTTCTTCTACTTTATGCTTTGTCTTTTACATGTGTGGATGTATTTACGTATGTTATAGAATAATACCATCAATGAGAAATTTTATCTGCTGGAAAACTTCACTGTTTTGATATTGAGGACTTATTTTGTTCTTCTCAAACTACAATTACTTGCAGGTAATGTAATTTATGAAGTTTTTTGACACTCTTGTTGGTCATTGCTAATTGGATTTCATACTTTTTATGGTATTCTAATGTGATGGTGTTTTTTTCCTCCAAAATTTGTCGCTACACTCTATTTGAAACAAAGCTAGGTGATAATTTTCGGTGTATTGAATATTGGGGTGAAAGTTTATTGTGAAAGATTCTGAAGACAATTGAAGTAAATGCATGGATCGTGGGGACCAAATGGCGTTATCCGGGTCTTACTGTATGCAACATAGAGGACTATAGACGTAGTCTTGAGCTACATTATTATAGTAACAATTTCGGATATTTAGTATATTTTTCAGTTTGTGGGATCAATATTTACTGTGTGTAATGTGTTATTAGCTAGCAGAACCATTAAAAAAAATAGACAAAACTAAATAATCTTTTTATATATCTTTCAGTTTATGAGATCAACATCTATTATGTACAATGCCTTATTATTTAATAGAATCATTTAAAAAAAATAGGCAAACTTAAATAATATTTTTATTAAATAAATGTTAACAGAACTATTTAGTGACATTTTTATAGTATTACTTTTATTAAAAGGAATATAACTAAATACTTTTAGTAATAATTTTAAAATATTATCTATTTATTAAAAAAAAGTTACTAAAAACTTTTAGTAACATTTTTGTGGTGTTACTTTTTTATTATAAAATATCACTAAAAAAATTTAGTAACATTTTTAAAATGTATATTTTCATTAAATAAATGTTAAAAAAAATATAGTGACATTTTTATAAATATTTCTAATAATAAGGAAAAATGTTATTAAAAATTTTTAGTAACATTTTTGTGATGTTACTTTTTTATTAAAAAATATTACTAAAAGATTTTAGTAACATTTTTAAAATATTATTTTTTTATTAAATAAATGTTACAAAAGATATTTAGTGACATTTTTATAAATATTTCTAATATTAAATGAAAATGTTATTAAAAGTTTTCGGTAACATAAGTAAATCCGATATTTTAAAATATGTTACTAAATTATTTCAGTAACCTTTTGTTTGATTTAGTAACATTTTTTTATGTTACTAATTATTATATATATAGTAGTGTAACCTCCTCCGTTATGCTCTTCAATTTCATCGTTATTGAGGTGCTTTCCATCATTCTAATCCTTCAAGGTACAAGGTCGATGAGACGTGTCTATTTTAACCCGTATTGTCTTAGGTTATGTTTCAAATTTTGAAGATTCAAAGTTGTTTTTGTAATAAGTGAGTGGGGTCTAGGAAATGGTGTTGGGTGGGAGGATAATTGGGGAGAGGAAAAGAAAGGATTATAAAATCCCTCCGGTGCGAGAGGAAATTTAGAAACTTATAGATTTAGGATTTGTGTGATAGAGAGAATAGGATGAAGAATTAAAAAAAAAAAAATTAATTTTAGGTTAACGGGGAGAGAGAGGGAAATTTAATAGATTTAAGAGGAAATTTTTTTGTTAACATTTGACTAAATTTCTTGAATTATATAATTAAATTGATTGATTAATTTTTAATATATTTTAAAAATATTAAAGTACAAAAGTTGAACAAATTTTTTTTTTCAAAATTTCATTAAATTTTTGTCAAGAAATATCAGTTATGATATTACATGTTATAGGTTTAAAGCTATTAGTTTTAAATTTTAATTTTAAGTCACTTTTCTATTTGGTAGTTATTAATAAATTATAATAACTAAAAAGTCTAGATTAAATTGTGGTCCATAATTTTCATAAACTACATTAATAAAATCTAGTCTTCTCGTTTTTAAGTCTAGAAAAGCTCAATTTTTATTATTTTAACCAACACTTATTTTATTATCTTTTATTTATTTTTAAAGAAAATACCTAAAAAATGTGGCTTAAACATGAACTATTTACTGGTATATGATACTTTATAAGTTACATTAATAAAAATGTTGGTTTTTATATGTTTAGGCAACATTTATTTAGTCATGGATAAGTTTGGTTTTGCTTAAGGATTAAAACTGTTAAAAAATTAACCTTTGAGAAAGAGGATTAGATTTGACAACATTTGAGAAAGGAAATGTTTCCCTCTTAAAAGGACAATCAAAATAAGATTAGGTTTCTCTCTTCCTCTCTTTAATCTTGTGAAAAAAAATATACATAATGTGAAGGAATAGATTTTCTTTTGTAAAATGAAGAATCATAAGTGAGTTATAATTGAACTTCAATTAGGATTTGATTGAATGGTTAAAACCCAAATTGAAAGTCACATTTGATCCCTTCTAAATTAGTGATTGTTAACACATGACTATAAGCTCCCACCATATAGCCATACAAAGAATCTAGCAAAATGGACACTTATAAAGACTAGAGTGAAACATGAATTGCTTGATGTCACACCATATAGCCATGCAAAGAATCTAGCAAAATGGACACTTATAAAGACTAGAGTAAAGCATGAATTGCTTGATGTGACCTTGAAGAGTGTGTTAGTTTTGAATTAAAAGTGCAACTATATTTTTGTTTTGTAATTTAGTCTCACTTTCCTTGATTCATGAAATGTAAGAGGGCTCCCTTATATGTACCGAGCTCATTTCCTCTTGTAAAATCTACTTTGAAATTGATTAGATTTGAGTTGCTATTATGCATTTGAGTCTCTAAAATGAGAGTATTCTCTTAAGAGATCTTCTCTGATATACTATCTTTGGAAAAGGAACTTTAGTTTTGAGTTTTCTTTGAAAAATTTAGAAAAAGTTTAAGTGTTATTTTAAGTCTTTTGCTACTTCAGAAATGCTTCCATCACAACACACCATCTATTTCATTATTTGAAAAAATTGAAACCCATCACTTCTATGCCACTTTGTTTTTGAACATGATCATAACACAAAATGAATCAAGTATACACATCCAATTAATCTTCATAAAACCAAAAATAAAACATAAAACACATAAAAAATTTCAAATTTAACAAAAAAAAAATAAAATCCGTAATTCTAACCTTGTACTTGTGACAACTCACTCCAAAATTATTTCTCAGCGTTCTTAACAGTATAGTTGTTATCAATAATGAAAATTCTCACAATGAAAAATTGCTTAAACTTCTACTCCCATGACTGAGAGAAATTACATTGGTTTTGTCATACCAAAACATTATAACTGCACGAGGAGATTGATATTGAGATGTTGATGAAAAATGAAGTAGACACCTAAACTCAGAAAATGAGAAAAACTCAAAGAAGAGTGGAAGAATATGACCTAGTTACATAAAAGGGAGAAAGATAACATAATATCATCTAATATTATACAAATATTTTAAATATATGCCATGTGTCCATGTGCATATACTAAATCATCTTCATGTTAAGGACTAATGTCAACCTAACATAACTGATCTAATTAAGTTCTTTCAAACAAAATTGGAAACTATTTATCTAGAAAAAAAAAATTAAAGAAGCACATTGATTAATTACTATAAATATTGGAACAAAAATGGTATTTAACTATTTTTTGACAAATGTTTCTTTATATAGAAATTTAGAGATTTATTTTTCCAATTGGTTTCTCTAACAATTTTTTTTTTTTTTATGTATAAGTTTAGAGATCAACTTATCTAATGAAAAACTTTATATATGCAAGTTATATTGAGTTCGGTTCATTTCCACTAAATTTAGACTTAAAACACTTTAAAACGTTATGATCGTCCTTAGCTAGGTTAAAATATTATCTGTCCAATAATATTTAATTTAATAGGTTATCACGTAAAAATGTAAATTGTCTTAACCATACATATTAACCTTTTGAACAGGAAAATATTCGTATTCCTGTGCTAGCATAAAGTGATAATTTAGAATTAATCACAATCGGGGTTACTAATTATGTAATGATGGTTTAAAACATTTTTATACCTTCATTTAAATACAACTCATTAGTGGTATAACCTATAAAATAATACTGTAAAGAAATCTATAAAATAGTTATTATATAAATCAATCAACAACGTATCGTAATTTTTCTCTTTCTTATGCTAATATATTGAAATTAGAAGAATGTCGAGAATCAATGAGGCATAATGATCATCGTAACTAAAGCAATTGAATTTTAACCCGGACAGTTTTGGTATATTAAAGGATCATTCAAAACATAGTCAGCGTTTAAATTTCAATTTGATCGCCTTTTTGTGTCTGTCTTTGAAAACCCAAAACAGTAAACGAATCTTGAAGAAGAAGGATCGATCAATTGCTAAGGTATCACACATTCAAGAACTTCAATAGTTGGGTGAGTAACGGTGACATTGCTTTGTATACTTTTCTTTATTTGGAGTACTTATTTGAATCTTTTCTTTTCTTCTGGGATTTTGTTCCCCTTTTTCAAGAATAGTTATCAAGATTTCATCTAAAAGCATTGAAATATTTTGAACCGCAAACTGTCTTTACTTATCTTTCTCTATCAAAAAGGTTTGACTAAGAAAGAAACGATCTTGGACACAAGCATACCATGTTTTGGAAACTAATCTATGTAAAATTAAGCCTTGAAATAGTTCCTCCTGTTCTGTATTTGAATTTCTTGCTGTCATAAATGAGGATGTTGAAACTCGAATTGTCTGCAGAATCAGATATGAGAAAGAAGCTTGATGGTTTTGAAATGAAGGAAGCATATATAGAGAAAAGGGACCTGCAATCTTTAAAATCTAAGCTGAATTATGATTTGCGAAGGAGTTTGGCATGGGATAGTGCCTTTTCCACAAGTTCTGGTATAATCCATATTCCAATGGAAATGTATTCAAGTAATTTCATTCGGTTTTCATATTCAAAACCTCGTTCTTCCTCAGGAATTCTAGAGTTGGAGGAGTTGTTCAGTACTTCAAATTCATTGCACACTGAGAATGGTTGTGGCATATTGAGACCTGAGCAGGATCAGCAATTGTATTTCAACAATCTGAAACCTGAAATTAAAACTGTAACTGATGGTTTCAATTTAAGAAAGAGTTTAGCTTGGGACGATGCTTTTTTCACAAGTGAAGTTATGTTTGATATGATTTACGAACCTTCTACTTCTTGTTATTAAGTGTGGGCTTCATTTTCTTGGTGTTTATACTTTTGGACTTTGCTTTTTCAGGAATTTTGAATCATGAGGAGTTATCTCTTCTAAACAAAGGGCTTAAGAAATCCATGCTTCCTAAAATAGAAGAACTAAGGATCTCATCCGAGTCAAATCGTACTATTGACAGTGATGGATCATCATCAGCAACATGTTGCAGAAACATTGAAAAAGTTTTTTGTGAGTATGAGATTTTTAGGTCATACCTCTTTGTTTACAAAAAGGATTCTATGTCCTGCATATTTAGTAGACTGTATATGGAATAAACCTTGTCTGCCCCAAGACATGATCCATTCTTGCATATGGGTTCTGCGAAAAATATATATTTTTCCCATTACGACATTAGACTATTTTTTTATTGGTAACTGTAAATGTTTGATTTCCTCTTCATCTGTCCCTTGATAATACTTTTAAGTTTAATCACATTTGATAGTGACTATATACTAGTATGAAAAACAATAATCATAGATGATTTCATGCATTCCACTTTACTCAATTATATATATTTTTTCTGTAAATTTCAGCAAGAAAAAGGATGGATGGGGATTGTGCTCCCAAATTGAAGGTTCGTTCTTGCACTAATATTATTTGTGTGAAGGTCACTTTTATCATATTGATGCAAATATATACTTGGAAAAGGAAAAGAGAGAAAAAAAACATTTTATTAGCTACTACGATGATAATTACATCCTCAAAGTCCCATCACTAACAATCAAACTCTCTTATAAAATAAAATAAAAATAAATTGAAATAAATCTATAAATTTTATGGATATTTTTTCCTAATAATTGTAAAGATCTTAGGATATTTTTATTTCAAAAATTTTCTATTTACAACACTTCCTTTCAATTTATCAATCATTTCCAACTTGATTATAAGATATTAAAATCTGTATTGAGGAAGTCATGTCTATCCTAACTGAGGTCTTTTGGGATATAAGTTGTGACTACTAAATCTCTAACAAAATATTATCTTTCATGAAGTGCTTATTGTTCGATATGTTCGGTTCTATCTTGTTATATCAGATTACGAGTAATGGTCAGGGTTGATTTATTATCACAATACAATCGTGTCAGAGAAAAGTCCAACAATCCATGGTCTTGATTAAGTTCAGATAACAACAAAGTATAAAATATGGTAAAGATTTGTCATTAAGACAAATGTTTTTTATCATATAAGACACAAGTGTTTCGTTTGTCAGACAATACAACACTCTGCATTCTACGTTTGATAAGCATTGTTGTGCTGAGACGATACATAGTATTAAGCTAACTTATAATTTATGAATATTTCATGCTTATTCTATGTTGTAGAGAATATTCATTTCCTACATCTGATCAAGAGTATCAGTAAAAATTTATGTCACATCAATAATCTCTTGATAAATAAGTTAAAACTACTTTTCTTCAACGACTCCTAGCACATGCTTTGTCAACCCTAGAAATATTTATCTACTTTGTATGCCTCTGTGCTTTACATAAACTCAAGTAAAGACATTCTGTCCAATGAGAGATAAGTACATCTAGTTATCAAGATGTTGCTTAAAGAAGATAAGAACATTTAATAAATGCATGAAACACATTTAATACATTTTCCATGTCATCTAAGTTGCTTAGACGAAAGGAAGACATTTAAGTGAGCTGTAGCAACTCAATGACCAAAAAAGAATTTACAAAGACTTTTATTTCAACAACTACATAAAGCTACTTTTCAAGAATAAGAGCAAGAATGAGTTTGAATTACAAAGTGCCAAAACACTATAAAAATATTTTTGTGCCATAAAAGTTTTGTAGGAGCACTATCATGTTCATCTCTAGCAAACTAGAAGAGAGAATTTAAACCTTGTAAAAGTTGAAAGACGCTACCCCTTTCTAGTGAGCAAAACCTGTGATCTTTTGATCATACCTTACACATTTTTTTCTTAATTAAGAGTGTTTTTTATCAGCAAAACCAATTAATTAATTGGAAGAACATTAGGGGTGCTTCAATCGTTACAAATAAACCCAGATTCCAGGATGAATATCAGAAGAAAATTCCCCCAACTTTCCTAACACCACTTTGGTCTCATAGTATTGTATTCCAAAACCTGCAATACAAACCCGTATGGCCACCTGACTCACCTAAAGCCAAATCTAATATATGCATAAAACCAGAACATACTACTGCTCACAAGCTATTACATTATGTGTTTTTTGCTTTTCTGTATTTGGCCTACTATGCAATTTTCTCCTAATGTGTTGCTTCTAGCTTTTGTCACATTATTTCCTTGTTTTTTGTTTGGGGACTTATCTATACTTCAATGATGACATACAAAGGAGAGTCTTGTAATTTATATAACCCTCTCAAACTTGTAAAAATTATGCTAGACTCCAACCCATGTTCTCTTTTTTGTAGATGGTACCGACCCTTATTGCTCAGATTTCATCTTTTGGAGACCTTTGCATATAAATTCACAATATATCTTTGTGCAACATATTATACTCTTGGCAATTGAGTGAAAATTAGAAATGCAAATGGCAATACTAATATTACTCTTGAATCATATTTTCATATTGCAAATATCATAGTTCGTGAGATTATACTCATTGCTATTACTCTTTTACCATTTAACATCACTTTTAGCAATCAATCCCCTCATTATATTCAACTCAATGTATTTTATGCAGCTTATACGGTTTAAACATTATTTAGACTATGTAAACTTTGCTTTTTTATACCTATTTATTATCCAAGCCCATGTTTTGATTTAAATTAATGCAAAAACTTCCTCTACATCCAATTTGAGGTATCTAAATATAATATTATTTCTATGATTTCATATGCACCAGATAATGGCCATCCACACAACACTCCACACATTATTGCCCTTTCTACTCAAACCTACTACCTCAAAGCCTAGAAAATGTTTTGTGGTTGAGTTGTGGTGTATAGATTGTATTCATATCCACTTACTAGAGCTTGTCCAAATCTTACTTGCTACCCTACATGTCAGAAATAAATGATTAATTATCTCATCATGTACCTAACACACTATGCATCGCATTTCACTTAACTGCATTGCTCTCTTGTGTAAATTATCTTTTGTAGCTAGTTTATTTTGTAACAATCTCCAAGCACATAACTGAGTATAGATAGAGGTTAAATTTCCCCAATTTATCATAAATTTCGTCATCCTCCCTCGCCAACCCATATCTTAACTTGTCGTAAGTAGACTATACTTTGCTATAATTTTCCCCTCATTTCCAAATCCACTCATCCTCCTTATCCATTTGTATTAAACACCCTTGAACCTACGTCTCAAAACTCATCCACCGTTGGTTTCTTCCACTCAAACGAATTCCTTGTCCATGTCAGATTCCACTCTCAACGGTTTACTTGCCATCTTGAGGCGTCCTTAACCCTAGCCCTTTTTTTATTTGAATTAGAGAACACTCTGGGATATTTATCCTTAATCGACATATCTCCTAACTATATGTCGTCCCAAAATAGAATTCTTCTTCCATTTTCTAATTTTCAAGATACATTATTATCAAACTAGTTTTCTCATACTCCCTGTCCACACACCCTTTTATGATCCTTCCACCACCTAAATTCATTTTTACTATCCTTAGACTCATTCAGGACCCTCCACGACCCAGACTTCGATATTAGGATATCCCTCCATAAACCTCTTTCTTCATTCCCAAATCTCCACTTCCTCTTGCCTAAGAATGCCATATTTGAAACTCCTCAAATCCTTAATTCTTTAACCCCCCCACCCCCTCTTTTTTACTTTCACACAAGGTTTTCCCACTTTACCTAGGCCATCTTTCTCTCCTCAAACTCTCAACTCCAAAGAAAATCTATATGTATCTTAATAATATTCTTCCTCACACCCTGTAGCATTTTAGAAACTGATAAGAAAAATGAAGGCATTGCTAATAACTTTGATTTTCTTAAGCAGGAGGGATTGTTAGGTTGCCCAAAAGTGGTTATGATACAAAACAATATTGTGTTTCCCACTATAAGAAACCCAAAATACAGATAGAAAATTACCGACGAAATTTTATCCGTCAATAAAATGTCATTACTTACGAATTTTACAGACATAAATGTTACGATCAATTTATCGACAGAATCCATTGATAATTATAGATGACAAAATTTACCCCAAATTATATCGACAGAATCCATTGATAAATTTGTCAGTAAATTAATTGCTTATTAACCGACGTATTAAATTCGTCAATAAATTGTCCCGCCAAGTTAGAAATAGATTTATTTTGTCGGTAATATTTAACATATTAATATTAATAATAATAATAATAATATTTAGAGTAGCAATAATATTTATAATAATATTAAAAATAATAATATTAATAATATTTATAATAATAATAATAACATTTATAATAATAATTATATTTATAGTAAAACAATATTTATAATAATAATAATATTAAAAATATTTATAATAAAAATAATATTTATTATAATGATGTTGATAATAATATTTATAATAGTAATATTAATACTAATAGTAATAATAATAATAATATTAATAATAATACTAATAATAATATTTATAATAATAATAGTAATATTAATAATAATATTAATAATGTTTATCATAATATAATATTTGCAAAAAAAGCTACAAATTTTTTTTAAATACAATTTAACTCCCCTTTTTGTATTTTAATTATTTTAATTATTTTTCACAAATTATATTGAGATGTTAACTTTTTATTTTAAGGTTATATACTATGATCCTTATCTAAAGTTCTTCAGGTAACCTTGCGCGAGAGATCGGAATTTAGTTTCTGCACTTGAACGGGATGTTCTATTACTTTTTGGTTGTCCAGTTGACCAAACTTTCTTCCAAAAATATATAATACTCAGATGTAAATCTTCTACCAGTAACAACCTATATATACTCTACATCAGTATATATATCTTTAGAGTCAAAATTTTTAGAGTCAAAAGTCAAAATGTCTTTTTTCCATTTGTTTCACCATTGTGGAAGGTAAATACCTCCGGTTGGAAAAATGAGTCTCTTGAATTTTGTCCTACATTTTGAGTTTAATAGACACGTACTTTCACTAAGGTTTTATAGTTACAAATGACAATGATTAGAATTTATCTTATCTTTTTTACAAATTTATCTATATGAAAGTTGTAAATGGATGGGAAGATAAAAAGAACTATCATTTGCCTATATATTATTGTTTGTTCTAACTTACATACAATATTCCACTCTGCATTAAATACACTGATATTTGAAAATGAAGAACACTAGTACATTGTCAACTATGCCCTTATGCATGCATAAGATTACATTTACTAGTCACAAAAATGACACATTTTTACTTGTAAAAGTTATCTTCTGCAAGTGGAAGATCTGATCTCTCATCACATCTAAAGCCACCAAAGATACAAAGTCGAGTTAGAAGAAATGCCCCAATAGCTCCGACCAAAAGAATTCCTCAGTTTTCAAATGAAGTCAATGAGGGAAGCAAAACTGTCAAAGCAAATGGTAAGGTTTCTAAACGCAATACAAATACAATTTCTTTCTTATTATCCTTGATTCTATGGAATTTAAAGCAAGGACTATTGCAGGAAAGTGTTTGCAAGAGAAACCTAATCTCGTGAAGACTTGCAGCAGATATAATGATAGTAATAGTTGCATATCACCTTCAGTATCAGTGACTGAAAGCATTGGTTCCCACGATGATAAGGGAATCATGTGCTCAAATACTTTTAGTGAGGTAAAGGGAAGCAATTGTGTTTCATTTGATGCTTCGAGAACTGTGAAGCCTTCTGGTCTCCGAATGCCTTCACCCAATATTGGATATTTTGATATGGTTAGTTCTACATGAATCCCTTTTGGATTATATCATTGGAATCAGATTCTCCCATTTCATTTCTCAAAATGAAAAACTTTAAAAACGCACTTTTTGGTTTAAAATTTTTTACTATTGATTAAAATTGTAAAAAATTCTGCTTTAATAAATTTCACTCATTAATGCATAGTTTCCAAATATTTTTTACTTGTGATAGAGTGTATTAAAATAATGTATTTTGGTAACACTCCAGTGGTTCTTAAAAATGGTGTTGAAAATTTTCTATGTAAATGAAGTTTTCTTTTTGCAGGATAATTTGCTGGTGTCAATAGAGAACCGAGGCAATAAGTCGCATTCAAGGGCTGTTTCAAAGATTAAAAGTGGACATATGTTGGAAGATGTAAGAAATACAAGGACTTGTACTTGGAAAACTAGAAACTCCAATAGCTCAAGAATCATGAAGTTTGGTCGTGGTGCAGTTTCAAAAGCCGGAGAGGGCAATGATTGTTTGGAAAAAGATGAGAAAATGGTCAATGCGAAAGCACATGAACATGCGTTTGAAAGGAAAACTTGTGCTAAAGTGGAGAAAAGAGGAGTGGGGAATAAAATATTAAGAGAAAGAGAAGAAGGATCTTGCCTAAAGAACAAGGTTTTGGCCGAAACAACACATCAGAGGAAACACTGTTTACCGAGAAAATGATGCATATAAGCTTCACGAAAGTGAGAAGGAAAATTTGATTCGTTTTGAAAACAAAGTGAAAGAACGAGTTAAGAACACTTGATGTACGTATTGGATTCATACAACAATAACAAGAGAAACAGGTGTCAACAAAACTATTTTCTATTTGATGTTTTTCAAAAGGAGAAGAAATTCTTTCTACTATGCGTTGTGATTACTTGTTATTTGTCTTGCGTGCACACACTAATGTAAAGTTAGGCTTCCATGTCATAAAATTCAAAACCTACGATGGATGCTCAGGTCATCCGAAGCAAATTTTAATTTTGTCACACTTTTTATGATCCGAGGTAAAACTCGCTTTAAATGCTATATACACTTCTTCTTCCTCGCCCCTCCCTCGCTAAAACAGGTGTTTTTCCCTCCTTTCTCTAATGGTAGCTGCAACAATCTTTTTGGAGGCTCCATTGTGACCCAAAATGCACCTTTGTTCGTGCTCTGTGATTGGTTTTGTATATAGACATTTCTCTCTAATTGAATTGGATTTATGGTCTTCATTAAAGGAAGTAGTCTAAACCTTCTTTATTTTTTAATTGATACCAAGGTTGTTTTTTGGATCTTAATCATGATAATGCTTGAATGTCTCCTTTAAAATATTGTTCTAACTCTTGATATTAAAATCATGCTATGTTATGTAGATTTATAAATATAAAATTTTGAATATTGAAATTAATTGTTAAATTTAATTTATTAGAATTGACTTCAATTTTGTTTTTAATTTATCATCTATTATAGTGTCATTCTTAGATCTTCTTTTGAGTGTCAACTTTATTCTTATCTTTAATTTTTTAGTTGTCATTTGATTGGTTAATTTTTGAGTTTGTCACATCTCCAATATTCTGGAATTTAGTTTTCTTAATTTGAGTTTTTTCTTGATTTAAATTGTTTAACCTCTTTAAGTAGAATATCTCTTTGGTTTGTAGTCTTTGTGAGAAAGTGGACCAACTTCCCAGGTAGCATGTTGAAGAAGGCAAAAATTAAGACTAGAGCACTCACTTTGAAAGGACGACTAAGTAGAAAGTTCATACCAAAAAGAAGAGTAAACACTTGGAAAGGAGAGGAGACACTCGAAGTTTAATTTTCAAATTTGATTGTATTTGTTTTTAGTAATTGTTTATTGTAACTCACATTTCTTTCCTAAAAACTCTCCTAATGTGCTAAGCAGTATCTTCATCTCTTGAAAAAATTTATATACGAGCTTAAGATGTATAGGAAAACTTTTCATCATAATGACAGTGACTCAAGTGACGTCCAAAAAAGTTTAAATAATTTAGCACAAGAATTTAAGTCACTGAAATTATGGAGGCAACAAGACACAATTTTAAAATAAAAAGAAAATATTGAACGAGATGCCCAACTTGCCATTTTGGAAGAAGACCTTATGCTCTTAAAGCAAAAGGAAAAAAAAAATGGAAAGTCAAGCTAGTTCATTTATAGGTGCAAAATTTGGGGATAGCCAACATGATGAGGGTGACCTTTGAATATTATCAACCTCCTCCACCTAGAAGGCATAGAAGGAAACCAAGCCCAGAGAGACCTAGGCCGACTTACCACACTTCCATGGTAAGGTAGATGTAGAAGCCTACCTTGATTGGGAGATAAAGGTAGAACTATTATTCTCTTGTCACCAAGTAAGCAAGGAAAGGAAAGTATTCTAGCATTAAGTTTTCGGGGATGTGCATTCAAGTTGAACAACCAAATTTAAGAAAGAGACCAAGTAAAATGTTCATACATACTCTATCGCTCATGCTAAGAAGGATTACAAGAGGGAGGATAAGTATTGAAAAGATAAACATAAGAAAGAATCCTCTCCAAGCCAAATGTTTTAAATATCTTGGTAGAGGTCACATTCACTATTGAAATTTCTGATTTACCTATTAATTATTACATACGAATAAAAAATTCATAAATAAAGTTACTGTTATGTACGACGGATTTTACCAATAGTCCTATTACCTAAAAAAAATCAGTAAGTAATTACTTATGAATTTTTTCGTAGATAGTATTAATAATTATTTTTCTTATTAATATTACCATTAATATTATTAATATTTTATTATTATTATTACTAATATTATTATTATTATTGTTGTTGTTGTTAATATTGATAGTAATAAAATATTTAATTTATAATTAAAAAAATAGTATAGTTAATTTCTTTTTAATTTATATTAATAATTGTAGTTTTAAAAGAGTGAATTTAATGATAAAAAAAGAAAATAATATAAAATTTATGGTATGTATGAAAATTAAAAAAAGTAAACTATTTTGTATAAAAATTTTCATAAAAAAGTTTAATTCTGAAAAAATAAATTGTTAAAAAATTGAAAAAAAATGCTGAAAATTTAGATAGAAAAAATTTTGTAAATAAAATAATAAGTTAAAAAGTAAATGTGAACACTTGTGTAATTAAATTGGGCTTAAGAACAACAACTCGATTTTATGCCTAAGAATGTTTTAATAAATTCAACTTAAGAGTGTCAATTAGGTTTGGGGCTTATTACGAGGTGTATATCATATAGGATTGTATAGTATATGTGACCACTTGTGTAGTTAAATTAGGCTTAAGAAGAACAATTGGACTTTAGGCATAAGAATGAGTTAATAAATTGAACTTAAGAGTGTCAATTTGGCTTGAAACTCATTAGCGGGTGTTAATATCATATTGAGTTGTGTTTAGTAAATGTGATCACTTGTGTAATTAAATTGGGCTTAAGAACAACAATTGGGCTTTAGGCTTGCTATCGTTTCAGTTCATATTAACACAAAAAATTTAATATTTTATATTTATACTTGAAATTTGTATTTATTTAAATGTATCTTTTAAATGTATCTATTTAAATACATTTAAAAAAAAAAAATAAAAATATATATATATATATATATATATATATATATATGTGTGTGTGTGTGTGTGTGTGTGTATGCTAACACTATAATCTATAACAAAATGAAATATTTTTTTTAATAAATAATAAATGCCTCTTTAATAATGAAATGTTTGACTTGGTTAAATATATGAAAATGATTCAATATCTCAATGTAGTAAAAAAATTTATATTTCTGATACTATTCAAACAGGATTAAAGTAATTTGTTGACTTGATATAAGATTATGTGGTTTCGTGCAACAATCATGTATTACATTGGCAAGTATTGATTTTAATTTTCTTTTAAATAAGTATTGTTTCATAAGAATATAAAATAATTAGGAGTCAATTCATTTCTAATAAATTTGGAAAGCACGTTCCTACCTAGGCTATGTAAATAATATATTACCTATGTTTCCATGTAAATAGTATATTGTAGAAAAAATAGAGTTTTGGTCCCTATATATTTCATAGAAGTTAGTTTTAATTCTTATATATTTAAATTAATAAACTTGTTCTCAAACTTCAAAAAATATGTTACTCTACTAATTTTTTCAACTTTGTAATAGATAAAAATATAATTTTCTCTAATTAAACCTAGAATAACATACTGGTATTTGAATTATGAATGAAGATCATCAATTATAAAATATGTGAGGATGAACACAGTTTCCAAGTATAACAATAAATATAAGGTTGTCATTTATCCATAAAAATTAATAATGAAGGCTTTTAAATTGTTTTTTTGTTTTAATTTTAACTATATTTTAAAATCATAACACTTGATTTCGGTAATTGTACATAAAAAATCACTAAAAAATGTACTTAATGCATTAAAAAAATAAAACTATTCCTGTTAACTAATTTTAATATCCCTACTAACTATTAGAAATAAACTGTTAGGTCCATAGGAAACAAATACAAACTTTATTTTATATCTTATTATACAAAAATAATGATTTTATACAAATTATGATCATGACTATAATCATGAAGGAATTTGCTATATTGTTTTCCTGATTTTAGAAATTTATGATTCTATTGAAAGGGTTAGTGGGAAAATTTACTCTTCTGGCATAATATTTTAAGAAATAAATTAAAATTAATATATTTAAAAAATAATATATTTAAAGCAAGGTTAGCGTAGGCCAGACCCACGCATGTGTCACATGGCGTTTGGTGTGTGGGCTAAGCCGATTCATGGTCAAAAGTTCAAAGTGTGGGTTTAGCCCACGCAAAGCCCCACAATGGTTTATAAAATCCCTTAACTTTTTTTTTTCCATTCTCACGTTCGTCTTCCTTACCTGCGACAATCGTAAACCCCAAAACGCAACACGCCTGCCTGTGTCCCAAGTCGTCCCATTTCTTCACTATTTTTGTTCAAATTCCATCCTCATTCCATTGTAAGTTCGATTTGGTTGATTGTTCCGTTTCATTTTTGATTTCGTCATTAGGTTTGTTGATTTTTCAGTTTTGGATTAAGTGTTGCGGTGGCTTGTGGTGGTCGACGTTTGGGCGTGCGGTGGTCTGTGATGGTCGGCGTTTGGACGTAGTCGGTGGTCTACGGTGGTCTGAGCTTTGCATTACAGGATAATTGAATGGTTATTCACCTCTATGCCCTTGCCTTGTGTTTTGGAAATGCCCTGTCTTCACCAAGGAGCACAATGGCCTTCAATGAACATAAAAGTTTGAGAAAATCTTTAGTTGTTATGTTTTGTTTTCATTATTTCCATTGTTTTGAACTTTTGTTTGGGGGATGGGAGATTTCAAAATTGCTTAAATTAGGTTGAGATAAGTAAATCTAATAAAAGACATTGTGTTACCTGTTGAAAATCTTACGTTAACAACAAAATTATATATGTATATATATATATATACATAT
>Ga0209489_103961_pt1 | contig 28090 bp, 12 predicted proteins | sample SiratrowhiteBW_FD_187527 | JGI IMG/M metagenome (GOLD analysis project Ga0209489, IMG submission 187527) | Root nodule microbial communities of legume samples collected from California, USA - Siratro white BW (SPAdes) (version 2) | ecosystem: Host-associated > Plants > Roots > Nodule | place... | reverse complement strand
AAATTTTGTTTTACTCACGGTTTTTAGTATGTTGAATTTTCTGTAGTTTTATAAAATTGTTTTTTTTTTCTTGTTTAGTTTTCTTTTCTTATTTTTGCTTGGAAGTTATAAAATTGTTTTTTTTTTTTTGTTTAGTTTTTTTTTTTTTTTTTTATTTAGTTGGAGATAGGTAAAAATTTATGCTTGCAAATGATATAATTAACTAACAGTTCACCCGTGGAAGATATTTCAAACAAATTCAATTATTATTCCGCTTCTCAAAACCCGATAAAAGAAAATAGCAAATCAAGAATAGGTTTAAATTCAATGGACTTTTTTTCATAGGCTTTGTTCTGCAGGACTTTAGAAGTTTTATACCTTACATATAAAATTTAGTAAAATTACTTTATTAAGTTTGGAGTCTTTTTTCAAAATTTTACATTTATTGCTGATTGTTTTTTTTTTTTTGAACAATTTATATAATTTTTATTTTAATTTAATTATTGAATTACTTTTAATTTATTAAGAACGAGTTTAAATTTAACTTTATATGATATATGTTGCATATAAAATTTATTACAATTAATTTATTAATCTTTGAGTCATTTCTTGATTAGTAGAATTCTAGTTTTTATGAAATTTTTGTTCTTTATTGAATTAAAATTTTTGAATAATTTATAAAATAATTATCACTTTTAATTAATTTATTATGTGATTTGTGTTTAAGTTTAACTCATCTTTGTATATTATCTTATGAAGTAAGAGTATGGTTAATAATTCTTATATTATACATGTTAAGGAAGGAAATTAATGTTCAACTCATTCTTGTAAACTTGACTGGATTGCACCTTATTTATATATTATTTATATATTTTTCATTTTGTTCAATGATGTAAATAAAATTTCTGCATTCTATTGATTTTGTTACGAGATTTTAATTTTATAGGTTAATTTTCATATTTGATTCCTTAATTTTGGTTATCTATAGTTTTACACATTTACATTTTAATTTTCTTTATTTACAATTAAATTTGTTTTTTTTAACTATTTCAATTACATTAATAGAATTTAGCTTTATGCTTTGAAACTCATATAAATAGTTATAAATATACCTTAAATCAGTAATACATAATGAAATAGAGGAAAACTAGAAAATTAGTCATTGCTCTCCATGAAAGCCATATGTTTTTCATTATATAAATACGTATGTTACATCTAATGAACCTTCACTGGTTACATAACAAAATATAAGTTTAAATAATTTTAGTTTCATAAGTCTTCATAGAAAAACATAAATCTATACAATAAAATTTTAAACAATTTTTCATTATATTTATTAATGTTAGTCTTACAAATAACTTTATTTTAATCTAAAAGAATATTCAAATAAAAACTCCTAACATTAAATAATTAGTATTACAGACATGAATACTATAAAACTTTACTCGTTCCATTAATAACAAGTAATTGAAATATACAAATTCAAAGTAATTTTTTGTTGTCAAGAAATAATGTGATTTTTTTTTATCATAATACTTGTAATACTTAAGCCATCTAACTTTTATTATAAAAGTAGGGTTAAATTATTTATCTTTTTGAATTTTTATGCTATTATTTATAGTTCTTAACAACTTATTTTAATTGAACGCTTTGTCTTAATTGAGTGTTTCTGTTGCGGATTTTTTATACTTAATCAATTTTGATATGGTTATTATCTGTGTGGCCAAGTTTATCATGATATAAAAGATTATATTTAAGTTGGAACTAGGTATATTAATATTTTCTATTTTTACATTAATTATTAATGTATATTATTAAATTAAATGGGTGCTTATTTGATAGAAAATGTGAAAATATAATTTTTTTATAACTAAATAGTGAATTATATACAAGTCATCATATTTTAGCATGTGGTCTTTGGCACTAATATGTCTAAGCTTTGAATTTAGATAGTTCAGAAGAAAAAGTAAATAAAGAGATAGCAAACACTGGGTTTATGTTTTCCTAATGAGCAGTTGTATGAACTGCGGCCACAGTTGAAACCATGGAGTCTACTCCACAGATATTTCGCCCCCGACAAATCTTGTAGTATCCATTTTCTCCCCAATTCTCTCCCCAGGAGTTTTTAATGATCCAATACGGCTTCTCCTTCATCCGAATGGGTGCATAGGCACCAGAACCATATCCCACCAGTAAAACTCCATGATCCAGCCTTTTTGAGCATATGTATGGGCATGATACTCCATGCATATATGTCTGCATAAATACTGCATTGATGGCCACTGTGTTTGTGCCCATTCAAAGTCACAAGATATCAGCTTTATCATATTGGTAAGTAAATAAAAGAGTAAATACTAGTTTACAATAACAATAGTAGTAGTTCTCACCTGCAAGAGGGCCATTTTTCACAAGATTTGCAGCAATCTGGTCTTCATCAAGTGAGACGACACTGAAGTTTGCCACTGATGCTGCAATCTTTGCTTTCTCAAATTTACAGGTCCCTCGATCAGTACCAGAATAAGGATAGTCTTCCTCGCGCATGACCCCACCAGATTTTAGGATGTACTCAAAAGCACTATTCATCAATCCACCATTGCACCCAGAGTCACAAGAACCTGGTTCATCTGGATCACACTACACATTGAAATGGATCTAACTTAGAGAAGATAAGAAGGAAACATTTGGTAATCAATAATAATTTCTCCCTCCTTGGTAATTAATTCATTTATACCAAACTTGTTTACAGTGATTAATTTAAGACTTCTATTCATTTACTATTTTGTGAGAGTATTTATAAAAAAATATTTAATTCAATTTCAAATTCATGTCTAAAATTGAAGGTTCCAAACATAGGGTAGGCAAGGCATCTTCGGGGTACACACATAGCCATGGAAAGATGGTAGAAATTAAAATGATCAATGATATGAACCTTTTTAGATTGAACACCTTTTAAAGTGGAGGATGTACATTAGAAAACAGACTGCACTCATTACATTGACGTGTGAACATATATGAATGAAATAAGTGTATTTTATCCTCTAAAAATATCACCTTCGGGAATCATATTCACTTATTGACACTCCATAAAGAATTAAGGTGTACTAAATTTTTCCATCAATAAGCATAGAAGAACTAAGTTTAGAAAAAACACCTTAATGGTAAAGCCAAATTATATCTCAGGACACTTGTACTAAACAAACCATTACCAAATTTCACCTCTCAAACTCAGCACACTCGAACTACCCCAAAAGAACAAACAACTGAAAACAACAATCCGAACACATGCTTAGTAAAAACGTATATGCTTCTTCTTTATGTCCTAAAGTTTATCATTTTTTCCAGAACAGTTAGTTTCCTAACTACAGAGGACACGAAGTCTCTTAAACTGAGACAAAGATTACACCATATCAAGCAATAAGACTAATAAAAAATTGCATGAACAAACAACGAGTTAAAACTTGTTAGCAAGAAGATAAAGGGCCAAAGAAAGAAACAAAACAAACCTCGTGATCACAATCGACAAGCTGCTGCTCACTAAGACTGACAAGTTCCCCGGTTGCCAGAAAGTGAGCCCCTTCGAGAGCCCCAGTGGTGCTGAAGCTCCAACACGAACCGCATGAACCCTAATTCACCAACCAGTCAAAATCAAATATTCCAAAGCAAACATTCACAAATCATATAATCATGATTAGTACAATTGGTACCTGATTCTTGACAGGGGTAACTGCACCTTTATCTCTCCAATCAAAATCACTCGGAAGATTATCAGTGGGGAGAATGGGAGCCTTGTTCGCATCAGAGGGCAACCTCACACCTCTCAGGCCCAAAACCTTATTTTGGAACTCCGACGGCGTAAGGTCGGAGAACCGCGTCACGCCGTGAACCGCGGAGGGGTCCATGCTCTGGTGGCGCCGAGCGCGGCGCAAGTTAGCCTTGAACACCGTGAACCTGTAATCGTGCTCCTCCCTGGTAGCGTACGCCTTCCCGAACCTGCGCTTGAACTCCAAAAAGTGCTCTTCTGCGCCGAGCCGGACGCCATCCACCACCTGGCGGATCAGCGAGTCCTCGCCGCCATCCGACGAGGCCGCCGCCATAAAAACGACGACGGAGAGCACAACAGCGAAGATGATAAGAGTCCGATTCATGATGGAATAATTTGAGTGTGGAAAGTGTGAGTTTTGAAGTTAGTTTTTATAACGTAACGGTCATGCTAAGAATAACAACCCCACTACCGATTGCTTAGGAGACAGGTAAGCTCTAATAGGTAACACCCAATCCCTACGCAACACACAACTACCCTGTGCTGGACAAATTCTTCCCCCACCCCCGTACCCTCTTCCTGTACCCCATATAATTTTTTTATTCTATAACTGTCCTTTATAAAATTACATAAATACTCCTATCTTAATAAAATTTCTCCTCTTTCCAACTGAATGACCAGGCCATCTGGTTTAATTTTTTGAAAATGAGAACCGGATGCACCCCTATCCAGTTCATAATTTCAAAAAAAAAAAATACAAACCGTCCGGTTTATATAAGCCATTCGTGACTTCCGTTCCTTCGTTATTCAAAATTTTTCAATTAATCCTTCATAGAAGCATTAGGTAACCAATTTATGATGTTTATTAGCAATTAGTAGGTGATATTGATAATTAGAATAGTTGATTTGGGATTTGGGGACTGTCGACGGCGAATTTGAGGATTTTCCGATCTGCTGGGTTGAGAACCGGATGGAGTCGTCCGGTTTGTAATTTTTTTTTTAAAATGAGAACCGGATACACCCCCATCCGGTTCATAATTTTAAAAAACGAAAGAGAGGGTATTTATATAATTTCATGAAGGGCAGTCGTGGAAAAAAAATTATATGGGCGTGCAGGAAGAGGGTATGGGGTGGAGGAAGAATTTGTCCCTGTGCTGTCCTTCACCCAAAAGCCCAATAACATTACTTGGGCTTAATTAGTCCAAACTCCAATTGGGCCTTTTCCAATTATTCCTAACCCAATTGAGTTTAGCAGAGAACGACGGCGAAAACCTTATTCGTCGTTTCTCTTCGACCTTCGTTTCACGGCGGCGACTTTGACGCTTAATGTTGAGTAGTTGTTCTTATTTTCTGTTTAGTTTTTTCTCTGTTTTATGAAAGCAATTTTTTTATAGTTTGTGTGCACTGCAGATGGAGGGTAGGTTTGCTGAAGAACTTTACGCTGAAAGCTTAGAACTGTCCAAATTGGAACTCACATCCACCAGTGCTGTTGATGAAAAAGATAAGCTAAACGGTAAGATGTAGTGTGAGTGAATTGATTTGGGAACACTTTTACAAAAGGGCCATATACTAAATGCATCATCGTTATTATTTTTCAGTCTCTTGCTTTAGTTAAGGCTTTTAATTTTTCATTCTGGTTTTAGATTGTGGTGGTGATGATGATTTCAGTTTTTGGAATGATTCTGATGACAAGTTCGATGATTCGTTGGATTTGGACAGGGAGTGGCAGAGGAGGCATGACCAATTCCATACGGTGTTTGTTTCTGCATTCTGGAATTGGTTTTCTTTATTTTTGTTTCTAATTCTATACTTCAAACATTGTGATTAACTAACTATTCATTTTCAATTCTCCATCATATTTTAGAATGGGTATCGAGATGGTCTTATAGCTGGGAAGGAAGCTTCTGCTCAAGAGGGGTTCAATATTGGTTTTAAGCAATCGGTTCTTGATGGTTACAGTTGGGGTGTTGTAAGAGGTGTTACCAGGTATTCTTAGAGGGAATACATGCAGTATATTTTATTTTTAGTACTGTTACTGTTTCACTAATTGTACTTTTTGGCCACTTGTTCTTGTGAAGTTCTTTTTCTCATCTTCCACACCAATTAAAAGAGAAGTTGATTGAAACAGAAGAAAAGAGGAATGAATTCCGAGGGCTGTATGAATCTGTTCATTCTTTGTCAACAACAAATGCCCTTGGATTGTTCAGTGAAGAAATTAAAGCACAAGAAGCTTTGGAACACAGTGAACACTCAGAAGTTAGCCATCACACAGCAGGTTTGCAAGAACAGCCTTCTCATGGTTCTCAACTGAGAATTTATCGTGGACAACTTGAATCTCTGATTAGTGATTCTCCCACCATTGATATTCATTTACCTGAACCAAAATAAATGGTGATCTCTCCATTTTATGTAATAATATACTTCAGCATAGAATGATAAGAGCTTCTTGTGGGACACGTTTTCCGACTTTATGATTGTAAAAACAGATCAGAACGTCATGTTCATTATTTTGAATTAACACAGAAGAAAAAGTTTTTTTTTTTTTTTTCAATTTGATCTCGGCAAATACGAGTTTACTGCAGTTAGTAGTTTTCATGCGCACACATGTATAAACTTCCAACCACAATTTGAATTACAAAGCCTCAGCGACTAAGCATTATTGTATTTTTCATTTTTCACCCGCCATAGATTCTTCCATTGGTAACTAAACCTCAACAGTTGATTGGAATTATTAACAGAACACAATCATTCACTACTTGTACTTTTATAATTCCTGATGATGAAATATGAGTAAAATAAAAACAAAATCATATAAAGCACATATCTATGCTTTTGGACAGAAATAAAATACATTAACAGATCTCGAGGGTGATTTGAATCTGATATAAACAAAAGTAGCAGTGCATCAAACAACTTAAAAAAGGTAAATACAAAGTATGCAGAACAAATTCATACAGCAAATCCACGTCCAATTCTTGTGTTTCAGTATTCATGTAAAAGCCACCAAACCCTGCCGGTTGAATTTTCTCCAAGCTTCAGAAAGCAGATGCATAGGAAGTTACTCGTTGAAATGGGTACCTGCATATTCTCCTGGTTGTGGAGATTGGCCTGTTCCTGGTGTCTTTGATTTCTGTGCGAGATAGCACTTGATATAAGGAGATTTCTGGCCTCTCAGTTTTTACCTTTGTGGCATGCATACATCAGCTACACGCTTGAATAGGTCTTGCATGAGCAAAGGGTGAACCATTTCTTATATGAGCTTCGCATTTGGGCACTGACATTACTGCTTCAAAAGCTTCAACTAGCAATGACACCTTCCTTTTCCCTGCCGGAGCAAGGCGTGTGACAGTTTGTCTGAGTGCGAAATCAAGCATCCATTCCTCTGCATTTTTTCTTTCATCTATCATTTGGTGCTTCAGATAAACTTTCTCTGGCTCTTGCTCAGAAACAAAGGGCAGGAAATTTGGCTTTCGTGGGTTGATCTTTCTCATTTCCTCGTCCTCTTCCACAGGTCTCTTGCGCTTAGTTCCCCATTGCCAATTCTTGCTTGTGTGCTGCTCTTCACCACCTGTGCTCTTCAAATTTTCCTCTGATAAATTTTGCTCCTGAACAATAGTGCTGGTGCTTTCTTCAGGCACTTTAGTCATGTGAATTAGGTGCTTCTGGTTAAATTCATCATCTTCATTGTCTTCACAGCTCTCATCAATCTTGCAACTTTCACAAGTGTTGTGGCCTTCACTATTTTCAACTATCTCTTCATCCAGTAACATTGAGACACAGCCATCCTCATAATCCAAATGTTTCTCATTTTCTCTGTTGCTATCTTCTGCATTTGTTAGATGCTGAAATACTTCCTCAGTCAAAGTAGATTCGTCATACTCAGAATTTGAAGCTTTGGATGGATAATAGGTTTCTTTAATCACAAACTCCATGGTTTCACTTGTGTCTTCCAGGACAAAATTAGTGTAACGAGGCTGTGCTTCAAAACAGATCGTCCTCTCTTCTTTGGCTTCTTGGAGTCTGACCTCTTCAACTATAATGTCTGCATAATGGCTGTTAAAGATCTCATCTAACCACATTTCAGATATATCATGCGAACTCTCTGATAGCGACTCGAGTTTTGAGTTGATCTCCTCCACTGAACAGATGGAAGAATCAGTATTGTCTTCATAGCTGAATTCATGGAAATGTTCCTCCTCCCAGCTTGGGGAATAGGACTCATCCAATTCAATATCCTCCATGTGTTCGCCGTCATATCTAGGCTCATTGCAATAACTTCCGGTACATGTTTCTTCATGAAACCAGCTAGTTGGTTGGTTTTCCTCTGCATCTTGAACATCTTCTCTCCCTTTGTTATCTACTTCGTTTGCAGCAGCAGTGAAGTAGTTTTTGAAATCCTCTTCAAAATTGATCTGAGACTTTGGGAGATCATGAGCCACACCTCGAGTAACTAGCTTGACACCATCCTCTTCTGCTCCAATGCCATTCTCATCCTTTGCAAGATTGATATCTTCTTGTTTTTCAAGGTCTTTGACAGAGTTGAAGTTTCTCATTTCGTCAGCTCCTTCCCTTTCCTTAGAATAGATTTCGAAAAGGAAATCCATACCGAGTTCTTGTGCCAAGGGAGAGATTGTTGGATTACCAATTGCAGCTTCATCACATGCAGGTTTTTCATGAAAGAAAATCTGCTCAATATCAGAGTCTTGTTTAGCATCACAGAGGGGCACCTTCCATCTTTGAGGGATCACAACTTCCAGCTTCATATTCTTCTTCTGGGTCTCCAAAAGATGCCTCCTTTCCGACATGAAGCTCTTCAATGGAGGCAAAGGAGGATGACCATGGCCATTAAGAGAACAGTATGTATATGGGCAAACCTTCATGAGTGAAACGCCCTCAGAGTCAGTTCCACCGGGGTGAAGCGTGAGGTACTCGGGAAAGTTATAGTCTTTCAAAGTTGAAGAGCAGGTAGCCCTCTCTGGTGCATTCACTTCTTCGAACAGAACTTCTGATGTGAATTTTTTTGAACAATCTTTACAAGGCTTAAAACTAGGACTCTTGGTTAATGTCCTCATTGAATTCAAACTACTCGATCTAGACAAAGTTTTTGCAGGTTCTTTGCAAGAAACGGAACTAGTTTTTGAATTTCTCATACCCTTTTGAGGTAGACTCTTACCATCTGAACTAGATTGAGTTTGCCGATGACTAACCGACAAAAGCTCTTTTTTTGCTTCTGAACTGCTGGTGGGCTTCATGTAATTGGGTGAGCTTCTGACCAAAGCCTTTTGCTGTGGAGGGGATGCTGCAATAGTTGGCATTTGAACAGTTGGTGAATTTCTTGGTTGGGATAAGCTTCTTACCGAAGATGATGAATGAGAAAGCTCAAAATCAGAAAGCTGAAAGGACCTTGACTTCATCATTCTCTTCATCTTATCAGTTTTTCCATCTTGGTGCTGAGAGCAAGATGGCTTCGAGTTTGCTAAGCACTTGTCAGATTTGACATGATCAGCTTGGATACCAAGCTTTCCTAGAACTATTCTTTGAACCATATTCAACAGAAAATCACATACATAATAACAAGAGATTTAGAATCAAAATCGGTCTTCCTTTCTGTGGTGGAATTCAAGCACAAGAAGAAAAATTCCGCCTGTGCTTTGGTTTTCCACAAAAGGAAGATCACATTGCAAAAAAACAGAAGGGACTATATCCCAAAAAACCAAGAAAGATTCCCCTTCTTGGTTTAATCTGCTTTGTTTGCAGAACTTTTCCTTCTTGCTTACTCTCAGTTGTTGTGAAGATAATGGAATTTGAACAAGGCTGATACAAGTAGTTCATGGTGATGTGTGCTAACACAGGGTTTTAGTGCTTGTAACACCAGAACTCTCCATTTGCTAGTGACTTGTTTCGTATATTTAAAGCATAAAATCGTTGTTGATTTGATTCCTTAACTCACTCCCCTTCCAATGACTAGATTACCCTATCTTTCATTTGGATAAAGAGAACCTTTTCTAGGTGTCAGATGAAGACAATGCAATTTTTTTCTACTTTGCCATGCTTATGTTCTGTGGCAATTAAGTTCTATTAAAGCAGCCCTTTGGTTCACGAAATCGCCTCAACGGTTTTTTTGCTTCCAATCAATTGCATGTTAATGGTGTTACAGAAACAGATTTCAAAGTGTGTTAGATTTGAATCATGGCTCTACCAGAACACGTATTCTTCAAGTTTTAGTATACCTACTTCCTTCTCGCAGTAGTTTTGGACCTTGTTTTTAAATGAATGGTGCAACTCATCACATGCAATGTCAGAAGTTGATAATGAATGAATAGAACATTTTCTCATAATTCAACTATTAATAAATTGTAATGATTCAGGATAATTAATACTAATGCTTCAAATTTTCCAAGTTTGTATTAAACAAACAGAATACTAATCAAGAGTGATAGTGTAACTTCATGTTTTAAAATTTATAATTAATTTAAATTAAGAAACATATTCAGCAGGAGGAAGGCGAATTAAAGAGAGGTGGAAATTTTGTCTATATGGGCTTCCTGTGGAGCCTAATGGGCCATGGGCCCATCTCAAACTAATATCTCAGCTCCTTCAAAGATTCAAAGAATGCTTAATGGTGATTATGGTATGGTCCCAAAACGAAGAAAAAAAAGTTAAAACTTAAAATCAAATGGTAAGTAATCACCCTTAACAAAAAGTGTAATGCTTCATTGGGATATGATCACTGTATCTTTTATGATGGTAACTGAAACACCACCAACCAAGGCTTTCTCTCAATTAATCCATTAAGTATCTGAAATAAGGTTAATGAAGATGGTTTTGGTAGTATTCAAAAATAGTTTAAATCAGTTTTGAGGGGAGCGTCAAAGGTCTAACATGTCGTGTACAAATTTCTAGATAGACCCTATTTATTGAATATTTTAAGTTAAATTCGAGATAGACGTATTTATCGAATATTTAAAGTTTATATTCAATTATCATTAGAACGTTGAGCGAAGAAGTCCGTTTTAAAGTTGAGTTAATTGTGATAGGGAAAGATAATCTTCCTTCCATATGTTTTTTCAACCTTCATTTATTTGATTTAAAATCACTTCAATTGATTTAAACAAAAAAATCAGTTTCGCTTTCATGTTAATATTTATACTAAAAACATGTAACTCTTAGGCTAAGAATGTTTTTTTAAGTTCTGATGCATAAAAGGTACTAAAAGCATATTAATAAGTGTTTATAATTTTTATAAGTCAAAAAAGTTAAACTAATATATATTCTTTATTAATTAATAAAGAAGGTTCCGTCTTCTAATTTATGTAGTTTATTATTAATTTTATCTTTATTAATATATTTTATTATTTTACCTTTTAGGTTTTGTAACTTTTTAAATTCAAATAATTATCTATAACAAAATTATAAACATTATTTATTTTATAATGATTTTAATGAACAAAATTTTTATGAATTTAATTATTTTTTTAAGAAGTACGATAAAAAGTATTTCTTATTTTTTGTTATAAAAAAATGGGAACACTCATTTACCTTAGTGTATGTGTTTCTTCAAGTAATAATAATTTTGAAATAGATATGAATTTGTGTATACTGATTTTATGGTATTATACATATATAGATATCGAAATTTATATTTAGATAACCAATTTGAATCTTTATTTTTTTTTTACAGTTAAAGAACCTATTCAGTTAGTTTCTTATTTGAGCACTTTCTTCTTCTAGGACATGCATCATTTTAACTTCTGCGTCAAATCAAATTATTTCTTGTTTAATTGAATTAAATTTTTGTTTACATTTATTTTTAATTAACATTCAAAAATTCAATTAACTTTGTAATAATCATGAAATGCGCAAAATATTAGCTAAATATTATTTAAATATTCATTGACTGTATGCTTATTGATTTCCAATTTTAATTTTTTAATTTAATAATAATTTAGAATGTATTTTATGTATAAAGCATAAAATATTATAATTAACAGTTTTATTAGTAGTAAAATATTTTAAGCAACCAAAAAATAGAATCTATTTCTTAACCATCTAATCAAGAAATAAGGCCAAGCAAATAATATACAAAACTTTATTAAGAAAATATAATAGAAACACATGAATAATACTAAATATAAAAATTTTAATAAAAAAAAAAACTACTCTTTACTCTTTTCCTATTTCCGTGAAGAAATTATGAACAGTAACATGTCTTTCCAGATTCAGCACAAAAAAAGTGCTTACAAATTTATCACTTTAAAAACATAAGTATTAATTAAGGATAGTAGTTCTAGAAAACTGAAAATTGCATAATGAAATAGAGCAGCTTCTGTGTAATACAGTATAAAGTAAAACAAATCAATATTATTAGTATCATATCATAACCTTTCCAATAGGTTTGATATGATTAAGTGATAATCCAGACTATATATATGCATGTACTTGGAGTGTTCTTTTTGTTTCTCTCTCTTTTTGCAATTTTTCCTCTGAAAAAAGTAATATGCTGGCAAAAAAATTCTATGCATAAACAAAACTAGCCAACCGAGAGGGTCAAGATCCTTATAATATTACGGGGAGATAGAGCACGGTACTTGCACAATTCTTACATCTACAACCTTAGAGATTAATTTTGTAGCAAAATCTAATGAAGTAGTCCAAATTGGAAGAGTTTTCTTCTGTTTATAGGATTTGATCATTGACATGTAACAATATGAAGTAAAACAAATGGGACACGTATACAAATTAAATAAAAAGAGAATTATTTATATTCCTTTCCGAAGAGCAGCAAATAATACAATAAAAATGGGAGAAACAAGTAAAAGAATATACGGCAAAACCTGATTCATTGCACTTTCTTGAACCAGGCCATCATCTTCTTGGGAGTAGTTAGATTTTTTCTCTACAAATGCATCAAAATAATTCTGGTAGCCTGTGTTCTTTAAATAAAATGGAGATGTTGTTGTCACCTTCATCAATTCCATAGCCTGCCAGAGTTTGTTTGTAATAAGCCATGAATGCAAAAGATAAAAAACAATAATTAAATGTGTGCCTTCTTTTCCATGATGTGCTTAGGAAACATCATAGATTAATGTTTTAGACACTAGATAAAGTACCAGTTCTTTTACATTCAGGTTGGACTGTGCCTTCTTTTCCATGATGTGCTTAGGAAACATCATAGATTAATGTTTTAGACACTAGATAAAGTACCAGTTCTTTTACATTCAGGTTGAACTGTTCTGTAGAATATTATTTTTCTGAAAGACAAACACATTGCCCATCACACCAGAAATTACCTGAAAGCTGTACACGAACTGTCTTGCTTTCTTGCTTACATTAGGATTTGGGTGAGATAGAAGCTTCTCGTACATACTTCGAGCCTCATTGGACCTGCCAATATCAAAATATGTTAGGAACTCTTGAAAAAAGAAAAACGGGTCAGTTCATAATAAACACCACCACTTTTTAGTATAGAGGTTGTAGTTGTTCCTACACAAAGTCCCAGTTGTACCAGACTAACTGACCTATAATCTAAATGTTCACGCATGGCAATAATAACATACAACTCATTCTCAAGAAAAACAAGGTCTCAATCAAAATTAACTCGGCTTCATATGCTGCAGTGGCAACTGACAAGGATTTCATTCCCATATTTTCCCCCCGGATTGCAACTTCACTTTCGGAAGAGTAAAATAGTTAAAGCTACCATCTAAATGAGCTAGGTCATTGATGAAGATGCTATTTCACTATGAACTAGTTTTTATCTTGCCCCTTGCATAACAAAATTGACATTTGGAACCCTGATTGTGACTGCAGCTTAAATTTGACCACTTCAATGGCAAAGATCCCTGTTTCTAGAAGGAACTTCAGCAAAGACTGAGCCATCTCAGCCACGGCAACCAACACTTTAATCAGGGTCATATCCTGTATTCCCAACATTATGTATTCTGGGGAGGGGGAAGGGGAGGTCCTACGTCATCACTTCGCATCAAAAGCCTAAAATTATACAGTATGATTGGGTGATGATGACATCATCAAGAAGTGAAAAAAAAAAAAAAAACTTCTATTGAGCTGGATAAGGATAACAATATTGGAGACTACAAGGCAATACACGATAAACCAATTTGACACACAATATGACACCATCTTCAGAACCACTTAATTGTTCATCATTTTAAGTTAAACTTACACCAACAAACAAAATGCATGATTTTGAATAAGAACAGTCATCAACACGAACACAACACAACGTCATCAATTCTATGCAGAATAAAATTTGGTAGTTTTCATTAGAAGTTAAGGTATGTGAAGTTTCTGATCATACCTACTGAGGGAGTCTTGACAAATCGACCACTGCAAAGCAGCTAGTCCGTGGAGTTCACTCTGCAAAGACATGATTAATCTCATATATTCCTCCAAATTTTTTCCCTTAGTTTCCCTGCTAGAGTATGTTATTACATTTAAAAGTTCAAAAAATAGACGTGATGCTATGCTCAATAAAACTTGAAAGTAGAAAAGAAAAGAGATTCTTCCGCCGGTCCCCATTTTCACCTTCATCAAGCATGAATTTAGCTGGTTTTCAGTGGGATGATATTAGCTTTTTACTGAAGATAAATATGATCTTTTTTTTCATACCAGATAAGTATTTTATATTAAAACATTTACCTTGAAGGTTATTTTATCCATGACCTTCTCATAGTAGGACAATGCTTCCTTCAGCTTTCCGTCATTCATTAACAAGTCGCCATCCTTCAAGGCCTATAAATATCACATGCAACTTAGAAAATATGTAAGCTAGGATTATCAAGTAAAAGATAATCAACTAAAGAAAAGAGGCAATAACAAATTAAATTAAAAAGATAAGCATCTAAATAGAAAAGCATTTAGAATTTAAGATATCCTAGCTAAAGGATTAAAAAAGTTTGTGCATGCTAATTTTCATTCTCATCACATATTTCCCCCCAACCCGTTGCTCCAATCTAACAATCCTGGTTCTCATCGCATATTTGCCCCAATCGGTCAATCACAATACTGAACTGAAAGGCTTCGTTGCTATAACCAGTGAAGATTGAATTTACCAACCAGGAAGAAAATTGTGGTTATATTGCAAATACAAGAGACTATTAACATGTCCGTCAATATAAAGGTTAAGCTCAAATCATTTCAACTCCAAATTGGCATTTAGAAGTTGCTAGATTAATTTATTTGATATCAGCAGGCAAAAAGGACTAAAAAGTTTGTTTGCTTACAATCATCAGTTTTGAAATTACTTATTTTATTTTCTTGTAAATATAATTGTTTGAGATGAAAACTGTTAAAAGGCTCTAAATTTAGTTTATTACCACTGAATGCATTTTGAACACTTTAGGAAGAACATATAAGTTGAATGTCAATCTATCATATTCTATCAAACCAAGTTAGGTCCATGGTTTGAATAAGCGAAGAAACCAGAGCAGCTTGAGCCGTATTTTTTTTTTATATTGGTCATAGCAATCAATTGTTAATGATAATCAACAGTCAATACTAATATTACAAAAAACATACTAAAAGAAGGAAATAATAGCAGTAATATTTTGGGATATCGCTATACATGCGTACCTCCTCACACTCAGCTTTTATCTTTGGATCAATATTCGATCCAATTTTCTTTTTGTAGGCAGCAAGTAGCTGCTTTGTGCGTTCTTCTTTAACAGCTTTTTCTTCTTCAGTCTCTAGAACATCTCCTGGACGTATAACTCTCCCACCACCAAACTGAAAATGCCCAAAAGGAAAGAGTAAAAAGTGGGGTTAAAGAATAAAGGGGAATCATCAACAAGTGGCCTAAATTGATTTCATTAGGCAGGACTATTTGACAAACACTAAACACCATACTGTTTTTGAAATATTGGCAGGTCTAGGAAAGACACCCCAGGTAGAAACTTTTGGCTTGTAAAGTTCAGCCTCGTCTTCCTTAGTCTGTTCAGGTTCTGGAGCCGTTGTATCATTAAACTTGCTTGTGTCTCCTACAATAAGCTCCACCTCAGGCAAGTCATCATCAAAGAAGGGGTCCGAAATAGGAACCAACCCAGGTGGCAATCCCCTAGTTGTCTTCTTATCTGCAAAGCCAAGCCCTACAAAATCCATCTTTGAAACTGAAAGTTCTCCCTTCCTACCAACCTTCTCGTCCATAACATTTTCCTCTGAACTCCTCTCACTACCTCCCAAGGATCCTAAAATCGAATCCAAACACCCATTTTAGCACTGCATGCATATTGAAGGACGGATATATACCTTCCCGTTATACATTACTAAAGAAAAATCAATGGAAGTCCTAGTAAGATGGAAGATATCAACAAATATCTTTCACACAAGTCCCCTCAGGTTTGTTTCTAAAGTATCAGTTTCTCTACAAGTACTTATAAGAGAAAAAATATTTTAAAACTAATTAAACTTTTTTCATCAGTTAAAATCAAATTAGTTTTTAGATGAAAAACCTTCCATAGCAGTCAAAAAGTATACAAGTTTTTTTAATGAGAGTATTCAGTTGAGCTTTAAGAAAAGACTTTTATAAAAAGTCATCTAGATTTTTAAAAATTATGTAAGAATATAATGATTTTTTAAAACATTTTGATTAGGATTTTGAAATTTTAATTTTAAAGGATTTATAAAAATTTAAAGGATTTCACGTCTTTGAAAAATTCATAGCTATTCTACATTTTACTCTTTTTTCACCAATATTGAAGTATATCTAACTTGTAACCAAAGTATATCTTAATTGCAGGCAATGCCAATATCCAAGATATAACATTTGATATTAATATCAAATGATTATTGAAAATAGTAAGTAATATTATTATTTGTCATTATTTTAAATAGATAAAATCTTAAACATCCAATCAAAACAAAACAAAACATTTACATGGCAAGTCATTATTTCAAACCAAAGTAAACTGAACTTATGATCAATAAATTTCAAAACAGTTATCATAATTAATGAGAAAAATAAAAGATAAATAACAAGATGTTGGTTAAAAAAATGCAAAATCAATAAAAATTGTAAATTGACTCTAACATATTATTTTCCTATATAGCATTTATTTGTATATTTAAAGTTATAATAATTCTCATTATTAATATTTTCTCGTTCTTACTCTTGGCTCTTCTCGTTATGATCTTTTTAGCAGTAGTTCAAAATAATAGAAAAAATCAAAGTGATTATTTATTACATTTTTTAATCTGTAAATTAGTAGTAATATTTTTTTATACTTATTTGTTTAAAACCTACAAAAATAATTTTGTTGACTTCTTATTCTGATATATTTTTTTTTATAAATGTATAAAGTACTTCACACGTAGACGCATATAAAAGAATTAGGATAACTTTTAAATGAATTCTCACTGTTGAATGCCGTTTTAATGTTTAAAACTATTGATTGAATACTACGACGCTGTTTTAGAAAAAAAAAAATTAAAATCTTTTGAAATCTGAATTGAATACTCCCTCTCAATTCATTTCATCTTCTTAATTTTCTTCTTCTACAAGTTTATTCAAACAAAGTTTAAGTTCAAACACTTAGAGTTAAAAACAGTGGAGGTTGCAAGAATTGCTTATTTACAGAGAATTATATTAATTGTTATAGGAGGGGAGCATGGCTTAATCACTGAGAATTATATTAATATTACATTAATCGAACACATGAATGAATTTATGAGCAACAAGTACTGATTATTACCTTGTGTTTGTGTTGTTTCGCTAAGAACCACACCTTTGTTCTGCTTGTACTTTTTGGCCTTCTCCATTGCAATCTTCACAGCATCTGGCAAATCCTTTTTAACCGAATTCTCTTCATCAGCGCCTTCCGTAGTTCCCAAATCAGACTTCGATTTTACGGACTTTTTATAAGCTTCGGCCTTGCTGAACGCAAGCTTCATGGGATCAACTGGGCCCGTGCGGGCTTCGGGCGAGGGCTCAGAAGATTCATTATTGTCAGGACCCACGGCCCAACACAACTGCTTGGCGGGCTTAAGAAACGGTGAAGGCGGGCCTGCGAGTTTTGCGGGGCCCGCAACCCGTAACGAAGAGAACCATGAAGGCTGTAAACAAGCCATGTTTTAAGTGTGTGAGAGAAAGGGAAGAATCAGCAAAAACAAGTATGTTCTATTGTTTGTTAGATAAGGCAAACAAACCAAACCAGCAATTTTTCTGACCTTTTTATTTTTATTTTATCAACTTTATTAATTCCTCGCCTCTCCTTTGAAATTATTTTTTTCAAAAAAATTTAAATCCTAACAATATTAATTTTAAGTTGGCAAAAATATCAAAATAATCTAAGTTTGAAAGTTAAACAATAATTCCGAAACTTTTAAGATAAAAAAAAATCCTCTAAAAAGTACCTATAACTATCATTAACTATCATATTTAGGCATACCATTCAAATTTAATATGAATTTATGTTACATCAAATGGTATATAGTCTCACCCACTCAAACAATTTAATAAAGAGATGCAAACACAATAAGTAGATTATACAATTTTATACAGTTAGCAATAGTCAAGTAACTTGGTTATTAAATAATTCAGTAAATAGCACAAAGTTTGTATATTGGTACTTAGTTACTCTGTTAAATAATTGAGCCAGTTCCTCGCATTGTTATATTCTAACACATCATTCAAAATTAATATGAAACTATATTACACAAGATAAAAACACACTCAATTTTATATGTATTACTACTCATACTTTCTAAAGTGGTGGTATAATCATTCTCATTGTGTTAACGATAAAAGAATTATATTGATTAAAATTATTAACAAATGAGAACTTTATATTTTGATATTTTTTACTTTTAAGATAGTTATTCGAGTAGAATATTATTAAAAAACGTACTTATATTTGGTCTTTGTCAATTTATAGAGTTGTGGTAGATCTCTATATGAATGGATATGGATTAGTACCCCATAACACATTAATATTAGATTAGTCTAATATCAAACACACCTTACTTATATTAATCTCATTTTTTAAGTGACTATTGTATTTGACACTGAAACATATTTGATAGTATTTCTTAATTCATCACTAAATCTTCTTATTTTTTTTGATAAATAATTTTGGTTATCTATAATATAAACTAATTTTATTATAGGCAAAAACTAAAATCACATATTTACAAAAGTTGGTAGGAAAATCATTAAAATAAAAATGCAATAACATAAAAGCATAGTTACTAAAACACATTTTTCTTACTTTACCTATGTCATTTTTTAAATATTACAATTATAATGTATATATATTTTAGTTGTAATGTAATCTTTTCTTTAACTTTTTGTAATTATTTTTTTTGGTTTTATAGCATGTTTAATCAATTATATATATATATATACACATGCATGTTTAATCAATTATATATATATATATATATATATATATATATATATATATATATATATTTATTTATATATATATATATATATATATATATATATATATATATATATATATATATATATATATTTTAGTTGTGTATTTGTGTTTTTTTTTCTCCATAAAGTTAAATTTGTATATTTTTATTTTAATTTATTTAATTTTAAGTTATTTTATTTCATTTTAAATGTTTTGTAATTTTTAAATTTTTATCATATTATTTATAAATTTTAATTTAATCAACATTTATAATTTGCAACCAATTTCGTAGTAGCTATAGAATAGCTTGCAGCTCATTTAACCTCCACAAGTTCCTATTTAGAAATGGGCTTTCATTTTTGGGTTTAAACACAGACTGTGCCCAACCCAAGACCATAGGGTTTTTTATTTTTATTATGAAATTGAAAAAAAAAAAAAGTTTAGGGTTTTTGCAGGCTTGCTCGGTGATATAAAAGGGAGTCCTTATCTCCTCTTATTGTTTAGGTTTTCTTAGCGAGTGTTACCCTTTGCTCCCAGTACTGAGCTTAACCAAACTTCACAAGGTATGCTTTTTATTGTTCTACCATTCAATCACAAAATTTCATCCCTCTTTCGCTGTACCATATCAAGGTTTACTTTAATTATCGGTTTCATCGATTTCTAATCAGTTTTGTTTTGACCTTCGTGTACTGTTTTTGTGATGTCATGATTTTGAGTTCTATCTGATTTCATTTCTCCGAATTTGGTCCTTTTATTGGGATTTGCATACCATTTCTCTCTTTTTGTTGCATGTGGGATTTTTGAAATAATTGGTTTTAAGTTGAAATCCTTTTTTTTTTTTTTTTTTTTTTTTTTCTTTTTTTTTTTTTGTTTTTTTTTTTTTTTTTTTTTTTTACTTTTTTACTTTTACCATTGTGTCTATTTTGTGTGTTCGGATCAACAAGTAATGTCTGACATGGTATTATTCACACTCCCAACAAATTTCTGTATCCGAACTTCATAAGATAGGGAAAACTCTACTTGATGAAGGACTTATGTAGAATTTGTGATGTAAGAAACAACTGAAACTGATTTGATAACAGGATTTCTTGGAAATCGGAGAATGAAAAGTGTATTTATTTGAATCGATTTTTTAACCGACTGAAAATATGTTGACATTATTTTAATATTTTCTTGTAATGTTAACAGCATAAAATACACAGACATCTTTAAATGTATGAAGCAATAACAACTCACCTTTTAAAGCAAATAGCTCCAAACTATAACCACCACCTCTTCTCACAACTTCTTCTGAGATATCATTGACGCTTTTTTTTTTCTTTTTTTTTACACGTAATTCATTACCTTCTTATAACGGTCAAATTCTCTTAATCTTATATTTAAATCTCTTAAATAATATTTCAAATTTAAAAAAAAATAACATACGAGTAAATAAAATATATAAATAAAAATATATTAAATCTAAAGTTAATGTACACATTGAAATATAAACTCATAAAAATTCTTAAAATAGTTAAATTTTAACTTAAACACACTCACATAAGAACTTTAGAACAATAAAATATGTCATATAATACATGGCCTATTATTTGAGTAATATAACTTTCAAAAAATGGAGAATGTATTTAACCTTTTATTCACTTCAACGACGAGTTGTAGCTTGAGAGATGACACTAATTTTGACCAATTATCATTTAAGCAATATGTCTCATCTTGTATTATACTTTGTCATCAAAGAAAAATGTCATTATTAGAAAAATGAATGAAAGAAAATGTTAACTCTACAAAAAGGAGTTGTTTAATAGAACTTAGACAGACTTACAATTTTTTTTTTCACAAATAAGAATATGACTTGGAGAAATATACCATATCATACAAGGGCCTATCACTTGACTATTACAATTCTAAAAAATATGATGAATTTCACCCTCTTTTGACTTTAATGATAAGTTGTTGCTTGAGCAATGACACTGGTTAGGTTACTTTAAGTTCTCTCCTCATTTGAACAACTAAATATTATTTAAGGTACCTCATCACTTATATTATACTCAAGGGTTACTGGAATACTCAGATCTTTAGAGAAAGGAGTTAAAGAAAATGTTAGCTCTACAAAGGGATAATTTAATACAACTGAAATTATTCGAAAATTTTTAGGACATAAGACCTTATCACTTGGAACAATAGTCATCTAATACATCAACCTATCACTTGAGTGATATAATTTAGAAAACAATAGAGGATGCACTTACTCCTTTTCTCACTCGAATAACAAGTTGTTGCATGACCGATGCACTCATTAAATAGATGGTACGTTTAATCTTGTCCTTTTTGAATTACACACTATTATTTAAGCAATGTGTCTCATCAACATTGGGGCAAGGAGTGAAAGAAAAGGTTACCTTTACAAAGTGGTATTTTAATAGAACTTAAAAACACTTGGAATCTAGCTTGCAATAAAGACATATATTTACTTTTAGTTATCAATTAATATTTCCCTATGATTCAGCTTGAGTACCAATTGCCACACTTTGTTAACTACAAAGAGTCACTTTTGGTTATACAACAAAACAATGTTCGTTTAACAGGAAAAAAATCCCTATCGTATAGTATACAAATAAAAGCTTCTTATTCTTCACAAGAGGAAGGATTTACAAAATCCATTATCTATTTGTGATCTCTCAAACATTAAAGTAGTTGAAGCTTTGATTCTCAATAAAATTTGTATACTTAACTTCGTTCAATCATTCATTAGTTGTTTTTGCATAAAGATTTTTTTTAGATGTTCTAAAGCATACAATTATAGCTTACATGTAGTAGTTTTTCCTTGTGTCAGTATTTCGAAAATCATGTTTGAATTTAAGTTGAACCTTTCATTGTTGCATTCTAAGTGTTATACAAAGGACAATATATATCTTTGTTCTTTTCTCAACTCTTTTGAAAACACCATATTAAGCATACCAATTCTAATGGCTGGGTGTGTTGTGTTAAAATCATTCTCGGGATATCTTTATAGTCAACTTCAAAACTTTTAGACGATCTTATGTCTTCTTCTAAAACTTCAAAGGAATTCATTTACTCCTTTGTGTGCATCTTGCTATGAGATTTTGTATTGATTTTAATATACATCTAATGCTTTATCTATTGTAAGCTTTATAAGTTAATATGTTATCATGTGTTAGATTCAATGTAATGCTTATTCCACATTAAGTAAATTGTTAAACACACCAAAATATTTTATTATTTATTATTGTCAAAATATAGGTGTTTTAGGTATGACTTTCATATTGAGAATAACATCTTATCATATAATCTCCTTTGTGACTTAACGTTTGTTCTTTTTTATGATAATTAATATCAATCGTGTATGAAATATATATATATATATATATATATATATATATATATATATATATATATATATATTATTATGTATTTAACTAGTTATACGCATTACTTAGCTTCTGAAAAGGAACGAGAGATATAAAAATTAAGTAGAGGCATTTTTTTTATCATAATTAAGGAGATATATGTATAAACAACAATGATTAGAAAAAAAACAAGGATCATACAAACAAAAGTATATGATAGAATTTTTTATTTTATAGCATAAATTTATTCAAAATAATGAGTTTATTCAAAGATTATAAAACCAAGTACGTTCATAGTAAAACATGATTGTATGTTTTGGACAAGTTTGACTACTCCAATCATTAAAAAATGATACCATGAAAACATATAACATAAATATAAACAATATCATAGTATAAATATCAACAATGTTAAAGGATTATAAACAACTAGACATCGAGTAATATAATCAGATTGAAAGGAATATAGACTATACTTATACACATATCTAGATAATATATCGATTAAAATAAAATCGATATAAACGAAAATATAGTGATATTTTTATAAATATTTAAAAAATTACATCGCTTAAGTAAATGTATGAAAGGGCTGTCGTGAATCTAAAGCAAATGTGTGTATATAAGACGAATGAATCTAGTATAACTGTAAATATCAAGTCTAAGCTATACTAAGAAAATTAATAATTGTAATTAACATAATTTATTTTTAATTTTTTAATATTAATAATTGTAGTATTATTCATTTATTACTTCATAGAATTGTTTTCTAAAGAAGAAATTAAAAGACAAATAAAGGAATTTTATTTCTTTAAATCCATGGTGCTCTTACATGAACAAACTTTGATTAGTTAACAGGGAAAACGACATATGCATGCAGGAGGATTATAAGTGCAGAAACCAATTGCTTTTGGTCCATATTTTCTTGGACAATTACGGATACAGTTTTCATCGCAGTAGCTATAATTTTGTTTATCACAGTATTTTGCCTCTGCTGTTATCATTGGCCCTTCATTCTCTACAATAAACAAAAACTTATTTAAAAACACAACAATATTTAAGAAATGAGAAAAATTAAAACAGTGGACTAACTCGAATAAATGAAAAGCATACCGATCCCAATGAAAAGAAGCATAATCAACACAACTGAGAATGTGGTCTTCATAGTAATTCAATTTTGGAGCTAAATTATTTCTCTCTTGATTTCTTGGTAGATTGATATAAAGTTGGGATAAAACCTCTATTTATACACATAAACATAAAGATAAGACAATACAATCTGATGATACTGTCATAAAAAAATGAATGAAATTGGTAATAATTTAATTTTATAATAAAAACAAAATTACATAACTAATATTCATTTCAGTTTCCTTTACAAGTCTTATAATATTTAATATATAGAAAAAATTTCAAAACTTTTATATTTTCTATAAAAACATAGTTTCTACAAAATTTCATATTTATTTTCTTTATTTCCCTATATGTATTTTTAGTAATATATAATTAAAAGAAAGTTTTAAAATACTATAATAAATGTGATGAGTACCTGTAATACCCTATAAAATAGCTATAGAATTAAAAACTAACCTAGAATTAGTTTTAGAGATAAATAAGATAACACCTGAATATTTTTTTACAAAAAAAAAAAGAAAAGTTGTTTAAATAAATAGAAATTAGTTATTCAGATTTTATTTTTATAATAATCACCAATTATCTCTAAGAAAGATACTCTGTTTATAAAAACTACCAACTCTCTCTCTAAGAAAATATACAGTTTTATTCTTATGAAAACCACCATCTCTCTAGAACAATTTATCTTTAAAGTTTTCTACCTTCTCTTTAGATTTGTGATCTCATATGTTATCATATTGACAATCAGAGGACACCCCTAGATTCCTAGCGTTGAGTACATAAGAGTGTCCGATCAGATTATTAAACAGAGGTAGGTTGATTTTAGGTTTTTGAGTATCTCTACCCTATAGAGGTAAGGGAAGCTAGTTTGATTGTTTTTCATAAATATTAGAATTATTTATTTATTAATGAATTGGATGAATGTTTATGTATTGTATGATGTAGTATGAATGTTTGTGAATGATGTGGTGTGTGATGGAGACATAGTATCTTCAGGAAAGGAGATACCTGTGTTGAGATTATTAGGAAGTGCATTGTTTGGGGATTCGGAGGTATCCTGACTCTATTGGTAAATTGGATTCACATAGATGAAGATTATCAGTTAGTGAAGAGCTGAAGGGTTCATATGGACATATCCGAGGTTTGAAATATGAGCCCGATCAGAATAGTTCATATGGATTAACCCTGTGCATATGGGATCTGAGGTTTGAAATATGAGCCCGATTGGAATAGATGGTTGGTACATGACAGGTGCACACCTCTGAATCTAACTCAATGCACGAGTCTTCCGGAAGTAGAGAGTCCATTATTAGGATGTGCATTGTTTGGAGATTCGGAGGTATCTTGACTCTACTGGTAAATTGGATTCACATAGATGAAGATTATTAGTTAGTGAAGAGTCGAAGGAGGTTCATATGGACATATCCGATGTTTGAAATATGATCCCGATCGGAATAGGACATATGGATTAACGTTGTGCATATGGGATCTGGGGTTTGAAATATGAGCCTGATCGGAACAGATGGTTGGTATATGACATGGTATATGACAGGTGCACACCTCTGAGTCTAACTCGATGCACAGGTCTTCCGGAAGTAGAGAGTCCAATGTCTTTGTATGTGAGATGAATTATGAAAGTTTGAATTGTTGTTGTTTGATTTTTATGAAAATCTATTTTTTAAAACTCTGTAGCTTACCAACCATCAATTTGATTGAGATATAAAGTTTGAATGCTTCTACTGGTTCATGCTTAATGTTTCCGTTAATATGAATTTCGTTGTCTCCGTTCATGCTTAATGGAGTGAGTCACAGGTTGTTGGGATGGAATGAATGATGTATGTGAATGCTTAATTTGCATAAGAAAAACTTGTGTTAATTATCGCTTAGTTAATTAATTCGGGTTGGAGTTAGGGTTCAATAAGTTGAGCATGAATTTATGTATCTTGTGATAAGCAAATTGCAATCTAATCAAGAAGATAATTTAAATTTTGGTTAAGAAAATCTAATTCGGTTATTGTTTTATTTATTTTTTATTAAATCTAGTTATTTCACAACAAACCCCCTCTCCTCCCCCTTTTCTCTTTGTGTGTTTAATCCTTTGATACTTTGTGTGTTTAATCCTTTGATAGGAACTAGGTCCTTGGGAGAGGACCTAGGAGTCACATCCTAGTATTACATTTAACTGCAATTATTTGATCGGATAAGACTTCGATCATAAAGAATTTACAAATAAATTATTGATTGGTGGTCTCTCACACACTGATATTTTAACTACTTGATGCTTTGATTCTCAATGTTAAGGTAAAATGTATATATTTTACTTCATTCATTCATTAGTTGTTTCTACATGGTGAATTTTCTTTTTATAGATGTTATAAAGCATACAATTAAACCTTACAAGTTCTAGTTTTTCCTTGTGTCGGCATTTCCAAAATCATGTTGGAATTTAAGTTGAATCTTTTATTGTTGCAATCAAAGTTTTATACAAAGGACACTATTTATCTTTGTTGTTTTCTCAACTCTTTTGAAAACACCATATTAAACATACAAATTCTAACCGTGGGTGTGTTGGGTTAAAATAATTGGAATATCTTCATAGTCAATTTCATAACTTTCAAATGATCTTAAAGCATAAAGATGTGTATAGAACTACACATTTGTATTTTACATCTAAGGCACTCATTTAATCAACTTCATAACTTTTTAACGATCTTTAAGGCACTCAAAGGATTATATTTACTCCTTCCTATCCATCTTGCTGTGAGACTTTGTATTGATTTTAATATACATCTAATGTTTTATTTAATTTTTAAAGACTTCTCATAAGCTTTTATAACTTAACATCTTATGATGTGTTAGATTTGGTATAATACTTATTTTAGATTAAGTAAATTATTAAAATATTGGTGTCTTAGGTATCTTAGGTATGACTTTCATATTGAGAATCAGATCCTATCATATAAAGTCTTGTGCCTTAACAATTGTCTTTTTTTTATGATAATTAATATAATTTTTGTGTACAAAATGCAGATATATTATTATTTAACTAGTTACGCATTACTTGTTTTTGGAATGGAAAGGTACCAGAGATATAAAAATTAATTAAAGGTATTTTTTTATCATAATTAAAGAGAGATATGTGTAAACAACATTGAATAAAGAAAAACAAGAATCATAGCAAACAAAAGTATATGACAAAATTGCTCTATTTTATAGCATAAATTGTTTTATTGTGTAGCATAAATTTATTCAGAATAATGAGTTTATTCAAAGATTGTAAAACTTTCATGGTAAAACATGATTGTACGTTTTGGATAAGTTTGACTACTCCAATCATTGAAAAGATGATACATGTTATAAAAAGATGATACCATCAAAACATATAACATAAATATAAACAATATCATAGCATAAATATCAACAATGTTAAAAAGCATGGACAATTAAAGCGTTATAAACAAGTAGAAATCGAGTAAGATAACCAGAGAGCAAAAGGAATATAGACTATAGTTATATAATTATGAAAGGGCTCTTGTGAATCCAAAGCAAATGTATGTATATAAGAAGAATGAATGTATTCTATAACAATATCATGTCTAAGCTACACTTAGAAAAGTGTGTATATATTGATGATGTTTCTTGTTTGTTTGATTGAAAAGTTTGCTCACCCTTTACTCTTTTTTATACTCTTATGATTGTATTTTAACATTGGAAGAAATGATTCTCCAGGAACACATCTTGGTGGGTGTTTGAAGATTTTAGTTTATGTTTTTTATATATTTTGGTTTTCACTTGTATACATTTGAGTTTTTGAACACATACGTACTAAATACCAGTTTTAAAAGGCAATATATATTTTGTATATTTTACTTTACTTAAAACTACAAATTTTACAAAAATTAATTTTATTTTCAAAACCAAAACAAATAACAAATAAATATGTATAAATATGTGAAACATGAATATTTATTTGTCTATTATTAAAAAATTACTTGAAAAGTAAATAAATTTATAATAAAAATATGTGTTGTAAACCGGGCATGTGATAAAATGATTAGTAAGTATTGTGAAATATGTTTATATTTAATATATTGTAAAATATGATAAAGATAGTTGGTATAAATTGTAAAATATGTAGTAAAATTGTAAAGATAGTTTGGGGAATTTATTTTAACTGGGTTTTATTGATAAGTGGAAGAATTACCCTTAGTATTTCTAGCACGACAACCAGAACTACTCTAGATGAAAATTAAGTCAGTAAATGTTTAAATTATTACTTAATAGGTGAGATTAAGAAATATATAATCCTGATATAAATCATTAAGGTAATTGTTTGAGTAAGAATTTGTTTAAAGACTTAATTGACACTTTTTTTTTTTACACGTAATTCGTTACATTCTTATAACGGTCAAATTCTCTTAATCTTATATTTAAATCTCTTAAATAATATTTCAAATTTAAACAAAAATAAC
>Ga0209489_103960_pt1 | contig 28093 bp, 18 predicted proteins | sample SiratrowhiteBW_FD_187527 | JGI IMG/M metagenome (GOLD analysis project Ga0209489, IMG submission 187527) | Root nodule microbial communities of legume samples collected from California, USA - Siratro white BW (SPAdes) (version 2) | ecosystem: Host-associated > Plants > Roots > Nodule | place... | reverse complement strand
ATATATATATATATATATATATATATATATATATATATATATATACGTATATATATAATTTTATATAAATTTAATATGGATTTTAAATTAATTACTTATAAAATTCAATAACCCATTACAATGATTAAAAAGTATGTATACATTATGATCAAATAATAGTTTTTTCTTAAATTTTCCTTACAAATACCTTTTTCCGAATTTAATATTAAGAAAAAAACATCCGTGTTACTTAAGAATATTATTTATTGTCATTTTAATTTTATTAATTTCATATACTTTTCTTAAATTATTTCATTTCAATTAAATAAATAGAAATAGTATTATTTTCTATTAATATAATAAAGTTAGTTAAAATATTCTAAAATTTTATAACAAAAAGCATGGATTTTCTTTTCCCTGTGTTGAAGTTGGTAGAGAGAATTTAAACTTTTAATCAATGCTTCAAAACCATTTAAATAATGGCGTTGAATAAACAATTAATAGCTAGTTTATGACAATTAACAAATCCTAGGCACAAAACAAAACGGAGGAGGAGACACGCAGAGCAGAGGGAGGAAGAAAGGGTCGGAGAAAATGTGGGAATCAATTGTTTTGACGGTGGTTGCCACCGCCGGCAACAACATCGGCAAAATCCTTCAGAAGAAGGGCACCGTCATTCTTCCTCCTCTCTCTTTCAAGTTCAAGGCATGTTTCTCTTTTCGCAGTTCCATTTTTTTTTTCCCATTTTCATATGCCCATGATTTGCTTCCCCTTCAAAGTCTCACCTTCGAACATAACTATTCCATTTCAAGCACGCGCATGTGTTTTTCTTTGATGTGGGTGTACCTTAACCCCGAAACTTACAATTTGAGCGTTTTTTTTTGGAATGATGAAATTGTGTGCGTGCACGTCCCTGTGTATGAACGTGGGATTTTGGGTGGAGGATATTTTACTAAAGATCCCATTTTTCATTGAAGAACGTGTGACCAGGAAGAAGTCACTGTTTGATTAAGGATTGACATTGATATCGTATTTGGTACTTTTTGACAATTATGTTGTGTTTGCAGGTCATAAGGGCATATGCTTTGAACAAAACCTGGGTCATAGGTTTTCTGATGGATATATTTGGGGCACTGTTGATGTTAAGGGCATTAGCTCTGGCTCCTGTAAGTGCTCCAGTCATGCCTATAAATTATAATAGAAGCATAAATCAGAAGAAAACTAATGTGTAATTTGGTTGTTCTTCTGATTTAGGTCTCTGTCATCCAACCAGTTTCTGGTTGTGGGCTGGCAATCCTCTCAGTCTTTTCTCATTTTTATCTCAAGGAAGTCATGAATGTTGTTGATTGGGTGGGCATTACCTTCGCAGGTTTCGGCACAATAGGTATTGTAAGTTAAAGTAAAGAGCATTTAGTTTAACTGCTTTTATTTCCTTTGGCATATTCCACCGAACATGATTATTGAAGTAATGATGAAAAATCTATATTCTGTTTCCATTTGTTTGTCTCACTAACAGAAAAAAATTAAAATCTTGTGCATTTTTTTATAATTCATTGTGTTGATTATGACGGGAGTAACAAAATTTGTAGGTTTTTATATATAGTCAGAATTTGAATCCAAACATAAAAACTGTAAATGTGATGGACTGATGAGGCAACCATTTTATTTTTATATATTGCGCAGTATGCACTTGTGTTGCGTGGCTGAGCCATGTATTGAGATTTTATTATCTGGTTGCTAATAAAAAATCAATTTTGGAGTCGGTTGCTGGCATTTTATGTGTCATTCTATTGATACAAGACATAGGTTTATGTATTCAATTTGTTAATATGCTCTTCTATATTTAGGAGTTGGTGCTGGAGGTGAGGAGCAAGAGGCTGCTGCTCTATCTATATTTCACATACCGTGGCTGGCATTTGTTGTTTTCATCTTGTTTGTAGGTACCCTGTCTTATGCTTTGGTCCATTGTTTACCAACTTTCTTTAAAGTCAATAGGAAGGCATTACTGTGGTCTCGTGGAACTAATCATGCAGCAGTATGATTTTTTTTTTCACAAACCTGAATGCATGATTACAAGCCTTACGGTTTTGATACATTGGTTTATCAACAGTATTAGTTTTTTTATTGGCTTAACTTTTCTTTAAAGAGTGTAGGGTCATTAGTGCAGCAAAGTGACATTACTATTTTTTAGTTTCAAACAGTTACTGTTCCTAATTGTTAGAACCACTTGGACAGATAATGCTTAATGGATGGCTTCGAATATGTAAGCGTAACCGGAGAGAACAAGAGATGGTAATTAATGTTTTAATCATGATCAGAGTCTTCATTCTTACATGTTATACCGCTCATGGTAATCTTATGGGATATACTTCCTTTATTCTTCTTCCATTTCCTGACATTTTAAGTGATGCAGATGGAATATGATGTTGTTGAGGAAATTATTTATGGCTTGGAATCTGGAATTTTGTTTGGGTACTGTTACTTCCCTACCTCTTAGATGGACACATTTCACTTCCTTCATTTACCTCAACTCCTTAATGTTAGGATGAAGATGATGACAATTGAGTGTTTATCTTCTTTTTTCTTTTTAATCAAGAATGCTCCGTCGTGAATTATGCAGCTAGTAGAATAACAAGGCATTTAAAACAAACATGATCTGCTTTTTCTAATTATGAGCAATTAAAAATATACAATTTTTCATTGCTTACAATATTTTTATTTGTGAAAACCTTAGTTCAATTAGATTTGTCAGCTTTTATTAAAAAATCATTTTTTCTGTGGGCTACTAACAAAAACAGCAGATGATAAGATATAACATTACAGAGAACACACACGCACATAGATAACAGAAGTTTATTATAATTCATAAGTTCTTATAAATAATTCTATTAATATGAAAATGCAGGATGGCATCTGTAATATCAAAGATGGGGTTTCTGTTCCTGGAGCAAGGCTTCCCCAAGCTGTTGGTTCCTATATGCATAATCGTAAGTGTGTGTTCAAGTGGTACAGGCTTTTACTACCAGGTACTTTGAAGACCTTTTTCATACTATTACATTGTTGTGAACTGTTACATCCCTTAAGCCTAAGGGACATTTCAACATCTGCGCTGCCAATTTCAGAGATACTAACCTCTTTTGTATTTACTGCTACAAATGCAGACACGTGGTCTAAAACATGGGAGGGCTATTATAGTTTCTACATGCGCCGCCGTGGCATCTATTTTGACTGGTGTACTAGCTGGGATGCTTGCTTTGGGTGAGCGACTTCCTACGGCCCCAAAAGCTCGCATGCTACTCCTTCTAGGATGGTAATATTTCGCATTCATGAGCATTTTCTGATTTAGTTGAATGCCTTTATCTAATTAAGTTAATATATATAATGTTGGTGTTCTCAAATAAGATGGACACCTTCAAGTTTTTATGTCAGGAATACTTTAATCTAAATGTTTTGCTGCAGGCTACTTATTATCGTTGGCGTGATTTTACTTGTTGGTTCAGCAAAGCTAGTGAAATTCTTCCGATTGTCTTCACACAAGTTTAAAAGAAGCAACGTTGATAAGAATTATGGCCATAGAAGATCTGCAACTTCCCGTATTAGGGAACCCAGCCCAACTGCTGTCATTCAAGCGGCGACCTTAAATCATTTACTCTAATAATCTTCCAAAGAAAAAGCTTGATGTGACTTCTGCAGGAAAATGATCCTTCATCCATTCTCAGGATTCACCTTCAGCTCTTGAAGAAGATCCCTTTTGTAAGGCTAGGTTGTTTGTGTACAGTGGTTGCTTTTATCAGAGGGCATGGATTTTTAGGGATCATTCCTTCTGGCTCACATATAATTCATTAACTTTCTGATGCTACTTGTATAAACTACTCATGGACTTCTGATATTTCTCAATATTGTAAATGAGGATGGTATAGTAACATGCAGAATGCTAGCATAGCATGGAAACAACTTGCAGGCTGCAGTACAGAATACTTCATTCTTAATTTCATATGCTAATGTTAGTAGCAAGGAATCTTCTTTGAGAATTGATATGGTTTCTGTTGCCAAGTAATACAAGAAGCTGTAGTTTATCCTCTGGGATTTTTCATCTGGGCAAAAGGGTCGTTTCTATGAAAAGGCCACAAACCCTCTGTTGAAGGGAAACATGATGATGTTTTGATCCTCACAGGTAGATGAGGGAGAGTTTACTGTGAGATGATAAAATTCCTTTTGATTTGATGTTAAGGTTGTGAGGTAATATTATTAAAATCTAAAGTAAATATATTCTTACCTTTTCACTTTACCCTTTTTTTCTTGATTGCACATTCTTTTACTTTGGATAAATCGAAATAAAACGGAGGTGTTCCGGTCATGATTTAAGTAAAGAAAAATACGTACGACCAAGGAAAGAATAAAATGCCTGCATAACTGTTTGTAGTTTTTGAGTTTACCCGTGTTGATATTTGTACACTTCGAAATTACAAATATCTTATCTATGTTTTTTTTTTTTTTAATCTTCTTGTCATATCACTCTATTAATCATATGAGCTATTTTTTTTTTCTATCCCATTCCATCCATATCTTCAACTGTTGTTAATAGTTCATTCCTTTTATATTTTTAACAAGAAGTTCCATACAAAAATGTTTTTGAAAAAAAAAAACAATTAAATTAGTTATACTGTAACAACTTTAAAATATATATATATATATATAACTATGCATATCCTTATATTTCAAACCTTCTCCACAAATGTAAGGAATAAAAAATTATGCATGAGTTAAGAAATTAGTACTTCATTGTCAATCACAAAACAAAGTTACTCCTTTTTTTTAGAAATGGAACATTGATTAAAAACAATGAATATGAGTTTTCATTCCTTTCTCCTTTGAAAATGAAGCAGATGTGAATAGAAACAATGAGTTTGTGTTTTATTACTCAAGAGAAAATGAACAGAGGAGGAGAGAATATAAAAAAAAAAATTCTTAACTTTCCCTTTTTATATATTTCATCAATTTATTTATTCTTTAATATATTAAATTTTATATTTTAATATTCATTAAAATTAAAATTAAATAATGTGTGTTATTAAAAAGTTGAAAATACTCCTAATTTATTTCCCTTTTTATATATTTCATCAATTTATTTATTCTTTAATATATTAAATTTTATATTTTAATATTCATTAAAATTAAAATTAAATAATCTGTGTTATTAAAAAGTTGAAAATACTCCTAATTTATTTCTCACATATATGAAAGTATAGAAGCTTATTATTTTACGACTTATTATGGATAGGATGATAAAAATATATTCTGAATAAGTTACCATATATAGATAAAATAAAAATTTCAGTTTAGTGTGAATTCATATTGTTCATATATACTTAATAATTACGAGTTAAAGGTCAAGAATAATTTAAATATATATTTTTTCTTAATTTTTTTAGACACGCTTTTAAAAATAAAATTGTTATAGAATTTTAAGTTTCAAAACAAATAATAGATGATTGACTATAAAAATGAAAAAATGGTTTTAAAAATAAATTCCAATTTCCTTAGTCCTCGAACAAAGCATGAAGAAGTAACTAAGAAAACAAACTCTAATGTCAATCACTTAAAAATTAAGACAAAAAGTAATTAAAAAATAATTATTAAATTGAGTATCAAATATTTAAACAATTAAAATAAAAACTATTAAACAAACTAATAGTTATTCTTAAATATAAAAGTTAATAATCTATGTCAACAATAATACTCATATCCATTTAAAGATAGATAATAAAAAGTATCGGATAAGACTTACAAGTTTATGTAACCAATCAAAAGATAATAAACATTTAATTTTTGTAAGAATAAGTATATCAATCACTATATAATAAGAAGAATTTTGAAAAAAAAAATAGGGAAATACAGTAAAACTGTTAGGAAAAATATATATTATTTGTTTATGATAAATATTACAGCTTTACTAAATCAATATAGTTAACTTGAGTTATGGTTTTGCAATTTGTAGTTTTTAGAAGTATTTACCTGAGCTAATACATTCTTTTGCATATAGAATATTACACATTTCGAAAATTTACCTTCTGTCGGTCAAAGTTTGTAAATGTAAGTATGAGGTTATTTGCATGTTGTTCTGTGATAGGATATTTTGGGCATAATATTACATAACATTTTCTTTTTCTACTAATACAAGGTGAATTTTCTGCGATGTTTCATGTCGTTCTCTGACAGTATTTGTTCATAACTAATGGAAGACCATGTTCTTGGAAACCTTGTTATTTGAGGGTTGTACCCTTGGTGTGAAATAATTTTTGCTAAAACCAGAAGTGGTTGACTATTTCCTAGAAAGATGCAGAAACAAAGCAATAGAAAAATCAATCATTTGTCTTCACATTTACAAACCATTCATTACATTCTTTAAATAGAAGAATCCAAAACTTGAAGTGGAAGTAAGGGATATGTCTCTTAAAGTTCCAGTTTTCTTACTGACATTTTGTCTACTCATTACAAAATATATAAAGGACTCCTATGCAGTGTAAATTTTAATATATAAACATACAGGTTTTTAAATATAAAGACTAATTTTTCTTGTATTTTGAAAATAATAAAAGGGGTCCTTTATATATACAAATTTATATTTTAATATGGTAAAAATAAATTTAAAAGGTGGTTTTTTTAAAGAAACAAAGTTAACGTTGTTTTAGATTTCTTCTATTCAAGAACCTGGTGTCAGAAACACCTTTATAGTACTCTGATAACCGATCTGACCTGTAATGAAGGTTGTTGTTATACTGAAGCTTATTATCCGTGCTTGGTAAAAATTTGCTGATGGAGTTGCACCAGATCTTCTATTTTTTTGTTCATGAAATCTTATTTTTTTTTTTCTTTTTCCAAAATACATTCCAGTAATATTGAAAAAGTAATGTATGTGACTAGATGTAAGAATATTTCTAGGACCATTTACTATAACTTTTAAAGTTATTAGAGAGAATAATTATTACGAATGTAAAAAGTAAAAAATAGTGATAAACGTATAACCCAATTTAAATGAAGGAAAAAACAAAAAATAAATCTGACAAATTTCTCTTGGTTAAAAAAAAAAAGGTCTAAAAAAACAAGAGAGAAATAATTCTGAATCACTCTATACATTTCGTGAGAATACCTAAAATCTTTGGAAGAGAAACATCCGAAAATAAAAATAACATAATTTATTATTCACGGTAGAAGTAATGATTTAAATTGTCAAATATCCCGAATATATAAAGTAAACATTTTGATCCTAACTTTGTTATTAACAATTTTGAAATAGTGAGATTATTCATGGACGATTTCAATCCTTTGATTTTACTAAATTTTATATTTCCTTTTAACATAATTCCATAATAGTAGACATTCTAAGGATCTTAATCTTAACATTTCTTTTAACCAAATTAACATTGCATTAAACTAAAAAAACTCAGAATTAATTGTACACAAACTATTTCCGTTGAATATTTTGATTTATCTCGTAAATTAGAAAACATTTCCCAAATGACAATCCAATCTCAAATTCATGAGATAAGAATTTCTCTCATTTCAAACATAAAAAACAAAATTAAGTCATAAATGAGATGATATAGGAACATGTATTATATAAATCAAAATATTACATAAGAGTTTAATAAATTACATCCAATCTCAATATAAAGAAGGGTTAATCACTCTTGATTATGAGAATAATTTACAATCGTTTCCAATCAGTTACTCATGTAGTTAACTTCCTCCTCTTAGAAATTTTGAATACAGGAACAATGGCCATTAGAAATTTTAGACTTTGGGAAAGTATACCAGTTTATGGAAGTAATGGTGATAAATAGTGATATAATATTGCACTAGGACCCGTAGATAATACGTTGTTGGTTTTATTATGCAAAAGTATCATGTGACTTAGTAGTTGTTAGATAAAATAAAAATGGACATGATGAACACAATATATAAACTATCAATGAATATAACTAATCTAATTGAGTTTCATTCATTAATATTCTGCAACCTTAAAATTAACACAATATATACAATTTCAATGATCCAAATCTACCGAAATCTACATTTCATTTTAAGATAATTCCTTAATCATGGAAATTATAAGGAGTTTAACTTATGATCAATTTCTTAATAACTAAATTAAAATCCTTGCATTAAACCCTATACTTCTTGCAATTAATAGTTCAGAATTCGTTCCCATGGATCAACACCACTGATTGATTTTATTCAAATAAAAAGTTAGAAAATATTTCTTCTCATTTCAAGTATGAAGAACAAAATCAAGTCACAAATAATTAGATGATGAATATATAGAAAATATGTATATAAAATATGGAAGAGTTTAACAAATTACATCAAATTCCAATAATAAAGAGAAAGATTAATTACTCAATATTATATAATGGACAATTCATACATGAAATAAAAAAAAAGGTTTATGAAGATCCTCTGTTTCAAGGATTCTACATATTCTCCTACTCTTTTTCCTCAAAATCTCTCTCTCTCTCTCTTTATATATATATATATATATATATTTTCTGTCATTCTTTTTACTATATTTTTTTCTTTAATAATAAATAAAACACAGATGCAAAAAAAAAAATAATAATAATAACATTGCTAGAAAATATCTTCATTTTTCTCTATTCATTGAGTAAATTACTCTCATTCGGCATATTAACTCTAGTTTTGAGGTTTCCTTTAAGTCTTTTGATTTGCATCCAGAAAGAACCAATATTTCATTGATTCATCTATTACCTTCTTATAAAATAAAATATCTTAATTGAATTTAATCAATAGGAGTTTTCACATGTATTTCATTTCAAAATCTAAGAAAATAAATATTTAAAAGCAATATCAACCACTGAATTGACTTATGAGAGAATTAGTAATCTTATTGTCAATAATAATAAAGGTAAAAATAAAATATATTAGAGATGAAAAATAATATTAAATGCTAATAAAAAAAATATTAGAGATGAGATTAATCAACTCTCATGGTTTTTCTTAGTTACACAGTTTTTCACATCACAACTTCGTAGTATCATTTTTCTACCTTTTTATTATATTTCATTTTGTGCCTAGGTTGAGATTCTAGAAGAAAAAAAAAAATTTGGCCCGACAATTATAAAAATATGATCTGCCATATATATGCATTTTTGGTTTGAGGAGAAGGGGGTCCCTTTGTTTTCCCAACAGTTCTTCGACAGGTTTCACATGTCAGTTGTCAAGACTGTTGTCTATCTTCAACTGTAACTAAGTGCTCTCTATCTTATTATTGCTTCTTATTTTAATCATACGGTCACTTCTACAAATGAAGTGGACACATTAAAGGGTGCAAAGAAAAGAAGAATTTTCTTTCATGCTCCAACCCAAACATGTTTTAAGATTTTTCCTTTGAATTTTGAATGTTGAATGCCAAAGGAAGATTCATTGGTTGACACTGAGATTAAAAGGAAGATCAAGTGAGGAAGGTTTATCTGAATATGAGGAGTGAGAGAGCCCAAGAACACAAAATGTGCAGTTGAATACCTCTGCAATGCTTTCAGAGTGGGGCTGTGGCAAACAGTTAACAACTTTTCAAGAAGACAGCAAACAAATTATGAAGAGGAAAGAACAAAGGGAAGAGGGACCCCTCAAGGCAAGTAATAGCACTCTCCACTGGGCTTTATCTTGTGACTTAACCATATGAATTGGTCCACCACCACAAGGACCAAGACACGGAATGTACTGTGCAGTGAAATTCCAAGTTCACACTACTACTCATAATCCCTTAGGCATCATCACACTGGTGACCTCACCAACCTCAAGGGGACTCAGCCGACACAAAAGGACAGTGCAAGAGCCAATACATGACTCATCAAAGCCAAAGGCAAAGAACCATACAATGCAGGTCCTGCTCAATACTTCCCTCTGAATTCAACCCTAGTGCAATAACCATTCAAACATGGTCACATTTGTCCTACTCAACACCACTTGTAGTAGCACATTCAGCATACATGAGTCAATTTCTATAGTTAATGTCAGTCAAAATACTATATTTTGGATAAGGTTGAGAATAACTGAAAGTTATTACTATAGATTTGAATGCATGGATGGATTTTTCAAGTTTAATGACTAAATATACAAATACATTGATACTACTTGTTTACAGTGATCTTTTCAGACTTTGGAAGATTTTGTTTGCAAAAAGATACTTTTGGTTTCTGCTAAAAAACTGATAGGTCTTTGGCCTGTGACCACTTTATGTCACATTCTGCATATTTTACCACTGGGGGTGGTTGTACTTTGAGTATCACAGTTTGAAAACCATAATTTTCCTTTCTTTTTTAACACTCCATTATTGGAGTCTGTTCCGTCAAGTTGTATTGCTTTCACTTAACCATCGAAACATGTATGAAATAATGTTTCAGTGACAGTATCTTTAAATGAGCATGTTTGCGCCTTTTACATTGGAAAGATTTGAAATATTGCTAATTCAAAAAGAATAAAACAGTACTAAAAAAAGGTTGCAGGCATGAGAAGATTAATTATTCTTTTTTTCACTTTGTACTATTACTCTTCACCTAACTTTTAATTATTTATATATTTATTGAGATGTGTAAATAAAAAAGATAAAATAGAAATTTTATAAATATTTTATTAGATAAAAAAATTATTGATTTTTTTTGGTGTATCTAAAGGAACCTTAGAAAGAAAAAGGTGTAGTCAATATACTTCAACCATACTCTATAACATTTATTTTTTTCATTTCAGCAAATTTTACTGTTTCAAAACCTTTCGTTATGCATTGAATATGCACAGTTCAATGTATAGCCATGTTGATCTGTAGCACCCTTAACTGTTGATTTAATATTCTCTCAGCATCCTTAATAATTAGTTAATCTTTCCCTACCTCTTTTTTATTAAGTTTTTTTCTTTTTTATTTTTGTTCTTATTTTTGTTTGCGTAAATAACAATTCAAACAAACAATCTCAAATCCATCTGGTTATGATATATCAAGCTAACAACTTGGATCTCGACTATTTTGTCATATGTAAACAATTCAATAATAACCTACATTTCTTTGTTCAGTGACGTTTCAGCTTGCTTAAACTTGATTTAATTATATGACCATGAACTTTTTTTGTTTTAATTTTTTTAATATTGCCTGGTTACTTTAGTTTCTCAAACACTCATCAAGACATAAATATGTTTGAATCCTTATCCAATATTTATTTTATGGTTAATTATAAACTTAAATGTTATTATTATATTTATGTTACAGTCCTTACTTTTTTATGAACATGACATGGGACAGCTGATAACTAAATATTATTTTAATATTACATAAATATGTGCTATAATAGGTTTTACTATAGGTTATACTTATCATCGTTCCTTTGAATGAAGGCTTATAAAATCGTTTCATTAAAATATGCTGACATCACAAAGTATAAAAAATTCTGAGTCATAAAATAAAAAAATTATTCTTCTATATTAAAAAAATAAGTAATTAAATGAAATATTTATTAAAGTGTGGTTCTTATACAACTTTTCCATTAAAATAAAAATTGTAATAAATTATTTTAGAGTGATGTACTGTAATTGAATTTAAAGAACTCATATGATAATTTTTTATAATGGAGATGACATTATAAGTGTGTACACTAGTTATTTTATTATTAAGGTGACATTACAAATGTTTTTGTTTATTGGACTATTAGAAAATACTTTAGTGCAACAAATATAAAAACAACTAATATATTACCACCTCTTTAGTGAAAAATATAATTAAAAACTAGTGTTAGTAAGACAAAACAATATAGTATATATTTCTTATTTAAATACAAGTTATTTGAGTCACTAGTTACTGCACTCTGTAAATTTACATCATGTTATTCATTATGTTTGTAATTTTAGCAAGAAACGTGAAGAAAGTGATGTTAAAGTAAGAATGGTAAAACGTGTCCTATTACAAGTAAGAATATTTGTGATCAATACAATAAAATGATGAAAAAATAATAAGAACGTCACAAATAAAAGATACAAGTGGAATGACTAAAATGTAAAAAGACATCAATGATTATTTGTGATCGCAAATTATTTACCCAGCTCAGATAAATTTTATTCTATTGTTATAGCATGATAATGAATATCTAGATTTAAAGAGGTAACCAGAAAAGCAAAGTTAAAGTAAGAAAAATGATAATGTTAAAAATAGATGTGAGACAAAATAAAAAGGAACACAGGATACTAATTATATATGACATAGATTGGTGTAAAATAGAATAAAAAAATCGAATGTGTAAAGAAGATTTTAAAAGAAACCAATAAAATAATAGACTATACAGTTTTCAGTCATATAAAACGAACGACGAGAGAGACAAGAAACTAATAAAAAGAATTTGAAGTCAATAACATTGCTGTAATAAAGACATTGTATGATCCATGCAACTGAATTTTGAGATAAGACATTTTTTGTTTCTATTTTAGTGAAATACAGTAAATTGAAATAAAGAAACAAAAAAAAAGTAAATAAATATATTGCAGCTTAGGAAGTATGGTAAAGGTTGATAAAATGTTGTCTAATCAAGGCACTACAAAGTGGAGCCAACCCATTAAGCACAACTGAAATTCTGCTGAAGAAATGCTTATCATCTCTTTCCATTTTTCAAGTACTTTTGGCTTTAATGAGTGGTAACAACCAGATATGACTATCTCGGCAGAAGGAATCAATTGACCATTAAATGAAAGGAAAAAGAAAATGATGAAAAGCAGCAAAGCCAATATATTAGCACTCCAGTCATAAAACAACGTGGTACACGGTAACAAACAACATATGGCCCCCATCTATGCAGGCACTTGTACACATCTCATATGATGAAGAATCACATCATAAATCAATTTTTGGAGAAAAACCTTCCATCAATAACACTCTCACTCTGCATCTGGATAGTTACCTAGTTGCTTCGTCTGCCAGCTCTCATGAGGGGCAACATGCTCGTGCGAAGGAGTGTAATGCTGCAAAAGGGAAAAGTCAGCTACACTTCAAGTTTAACACACTCATTTCTACACTTCTTTTATTGGCCTAATGTAATAAGACAAAAGAGAGACTGAAGAGCAAACACGGACCCTTTGAAATCATTGATTTTTATGATCATTTTGAGAGTTTAAAAAGCCATATACACCTTATAAGCTTTCATGTTTACATTTGCCACATAAGCAGAAAAGTCCTAAATGACAACAATTACCCATCAAAGTGCCTAAGGCAGCAAAGTCCTCCTTGACGACTGTCACACAACAAAGTGCCTAAGGGGGAAGAACATAAGAAAAGAATAAGACCTCCAATCTATTCTCACCAGTCCAAGTAATGATAATCCATGCCTATGCTTTCAGTAAACCCTTCTACCATTAATTGATCTTCAAAGATTAATTCTCATATTTGAAAACACAGATTTACATGCACATATTTTTAATCAGTTCCTTTTATGAGGGTAAGGAGGAAATGGCTAATTGAAATTAGACCTCCATCTTCATCATAAGTTCTTTGGCAGATGTGGCAGAGACAACAATATTCCGTGCACCAGGCTTAATGAAGCCTTCTTTAACACCATTGTCAAATAAAGCAAGCAAACAGTTATAGAAACCGTCAACATTGAGTAGACCAACCTGTGCAGGATGATGATTTGAGAGTTAGCATTTGATTGTTACATTTAGGATCTTGAACTACACAGTAAAAATACCATGTTACCGGTTTTTTATGAATTCCAAGTTGGGCCCAAGTTATCATCTCCAAGAGCTCTTCCATGGTTCCGTATCCTCCTAATTATAAGGACAACGAGAGTCCATACAACATAATTAATACAACAATCCAAAATACCAAGAATACAAACAAACAAATTCCGTACAATTAAGAAACTTTAAGTGGCATTCACATGTACAGGACACGTAATCATCAATTATTTGAGAGCTGTTGAGGTAACTACCAGGGAGAGCAACAAATGCATCAGCTTCTTGAGCCATTGCAGCTTTACGCTCATGCATATCTGAAACAATTCTTACTTCACCTACTGTTTCACCAGATATCTGTCAAAATTACAATAATTCATTGATCATATTTTCTCCTTCAAAAGCATCATCTATGAGTTGTTTCATGGCCAAGGGGTCATTATAAAAATAAAAAAAAAAAACACTAAATACCAGTCCTGTGCATTGGTGGTAATGAAATAACCATAACACTAAATCCCAAAAATAAATAAACCAATTGATTGAATTAACTGCACAGAAAAATAAACAAAATGATTAAAGATTGTTGAAAAAGTTGTTCAGGTAGAAGGACAAATACCTCTAGAGGCATGAGAGCTTTTGGAATGATCCTGTAGGTGGAGTGAGGGTAAAATGTGAAGAAAAAACAAACAAATGATGAGACAAAGTGATCAATTATTAGTCAGTGACACTAAAAAGTAATTTTCTTTTTTGTTTATGCACATACCCCAGGACATGGCAGCCTCCATCATACACTCTCTGAGATATTAAGCCCATCAGTCCAACACTGCCCCCACCATACACCAAGTCTAAGTTCCTCTTTACCTGTAATTCACACAATAAGATAAAAACATAAACATGAAGAATTCTTCACTCTGCGGCCACAGCACGCATTCATACAAATTTGTTAAACCTACCAGAAAAAAAGAAAAACTAATAAAGAGTCTTTTTTCACATACATAACAAATTCATCATCAAGTATCATCACAGAAAACACAAGCTGCTTTACGTTGAGCACCAGTTATGCAGAACAGAATACATCAAAAGTCAACAAAGCAACACAGAGGAGGTGCTCTGAGACTGTGTAAAATTCTTTTTATAGACAAATGTTTATGGATAAAGAGATTAATATGCAAGATAGTGAAGAATGATGCAAAGGAAAACCACGAACCAGTTCATTGCCCAATTGAATCGCAGCGTCGCTGAAGATTTGTCGGTTGCCGGAGTTGCTGCCACAGAAGACACACACGGTCTTGAACTTGCTTCTGGGGTACCCTTCCTCCATTCAAAATCGATGCTTTCTTTGCAGGTTTTCAATTCAAACCAAAACCATTCATTGGAAGAAGAAAGAAAAGAAAAAAAGGGGAAGAGGCCTTAACGCGGATCAAGATTATATGTTGTGCTTTACTACTTTAATAGCTTTATGAGCAATGAAGAAAAGCCAGAAACTTTCTTTGAAGGGATGATCCTAAATAGACAAATAGAGCATGTAAGAGAAATCGATGAGACGGGGACTCATTTTTGGTGAGCAAAGCACGCCCACCCCACAACATGCTCTTATTTCTTTTCCCATCCTACGTCTTTTTGTCGGCTTTGTAAACTTTAATACACAGTATTACTATTAATTGACACTGCGATAATAACCAATTTTAGGGTTCCATTCATTAACCCACATACTTAATTTCAATCATGTACTAATAGATCTACATCACCATTAATTTTAGTTTTAGTAGCCAGAGTATCTTCTTCCAAAAGGAGCTAAAATTGACTATTCTCAGGGAATTCTTTAGTTAAGATTATTGTCTCTCTTACGTGCTCATCTTCTATACGCGCAACTATATATTATTGTGAAATAAGATTAGATGGATAATGATATTAAAAAAAGTAGTCGAATTTTCACTGAAATGATAGGGGAAAAAGGGTTGAAATGATCCTCCATGAGGTGCAAACATTTCTATCATGGTCAACCAGTGTTTGTTCAAGAATTTTTAGTAAGTTCAAAAGCTTTTAACAGTGACAAGTTGCCTTTAATTAATCATTCGTTATAATAAAATTATTATTCAAACATGTTGATAAAAGGTTTTTTAGAATTCTGTTTCCCCTTAAAAAAAAACCGATTTTTCGGGGTTTTATTGCAAAACGGTGAAATTTTGTTTGGATGTGTTTTTTTTAATTACTTCTTACCTTTAGAACTCCAAAAAATAAGGGTCAAATCAAATTAGTCTAGCTATAAAGTTTACTAACATTGATGATTTTTTTTGACAAAATATTTATGATCGTTGGTGAGGTATCGAATAAATCTCATCCTCTCGTATGTTAGCTATTCCAAGCTCCAAAGAGATGCCTTCATATTTTCTTTTAGGTTATTTATGGACCACAAATAAGACTGGTTTTTTTTTTTTTTTTCTAATGACATGGCAATTACTGGAATTGAATTGGTTCTTAGGAAGAAGAAGCGTGTTGAATTTTGTGAGTTATTCTGGATCTGGAATGAATTAGGATCCTAAAACTATTTTTAAGTAACCTAATGAATGAGCCTAGCATTTGAACAATATGTTTGTTGAAATGGTTGGTGATGAGAGTGGAGGAGCGTGTGCGTGTGGCATGGGAATATGTGATGTAGCAGAAGCAGTAGCACTACAAAAGGGTTAAAGAAGAGGAAACATCCAAAAATGAACATCATACGACGTCTCATTGTCCTCCAAATGGACGACGCTTGTTGCCTCAAACCTTCCGTTTCTACCATTTCTATTTTCTAACGTACTTTTCAACAATTTTTCATTATTTTCTAACAACTTTTTTTCTACATGCTTCATTCAAAATTTTATGTTAGGTCCACGTACCAAAAGCACGTGTTTAAAAAGATTAGCTCTTAAATAATCTAAAGTGAAGAGAGAGCTGATATTTTCACACTAGAAAAACAACTTTTAATTATATTTTATTAGTTTTTAAGTTAAAATACTGATATATATTATTATTATCAAATGAATGTTTTTAATTTTAGAGGTGTCCAACTATCATTTTTAAAGTGAAAAATATTCAGATTCATCCAGAAAAAAAAATATTTGTTTCTGTCTATTATGAAAAGTCATGAACACATTAAAAAGTGCAACATTTACATATAATAAAATTATTTTTTCACTAAATTTAATTGAATATAGTTATCAATTTATGCTATTTTTTTATGTTTATATATTTCTTTTAGGTTAAAGAAACCTTAAAATAAAAGCACGTTTTTTTTATGTGGAGATAGTAGATGACAAAGAATCACAATACGTTTAACTCAATCTAAATATTAAATTACCACCAATTCAACAAAAAAACAATGTGATAATGTTTACTTTTATACAATCAAACAAAAACAATATATATGTAATGTATATTGTTTCTATTGTTTTTTAAAATATAATCAATATATTTTATATAATATAACGAAGTTTTTTGTATATAATTTTTTATATAAAATAAACGTCTATGAATTATAAATTTTCAACTAAACGTGTTTATTTTTACCATGATAATAGAGAATGTCTCAGGCAATAATAAAATAAAATGAAACTAACTAATTAATAATATGCTAACTAATTAATAAAATGTTAAAAAGACAACTTAATATTGATTATCTATATGTTCATTTCTAATGTCATTGAATCCATATTTTCATATTATTCTAGAAAGTGCTCGTACAAAAAAAAAAATTCTTATATTATGTTAGTTAAAAAAAATTACTATGAAGAATATGAGTTTAAATATGGTTCTTCCACACAATGATGATTTTTCTCTTCTTAACCATCACACTCCTAGCCGAACCTTTATTGATTATTCTTCACAAAGGCATATTATATATCAACAAGTTTGGTTTTAACATCTATCAATGAAAAAAAATAAAGAAAAAATATAATTCTTGAGATACCTAATGTTCACATAGTTTAATAAAGTTATCACTATCTTCACTCTCGTTCTCTTATTCAAAAGCTTTAGGAGACACATATTTTTTGACTTTTGTGACAACAAGAAGTTTGTGAAGCCTAAAAAAGTTATTAGTTTTATCATTGTGTCGCCCTTATTTTGATTTTTTTTTCAAGTTAATAAGGCCATTGATCTTGTGCAAAAGAAAAATGTTGTGGCATGAAGAGAAGAGAAGAGAAAAACATGAAAAGGGAACTTCGTACCTGTGAAGACTTTATATAACGGTAAAGATTAAACTGATATGGAAAGTAATTTTTATATCATTTCAAATTAAAATCTATCTTTCAAGTAATAATCCTCCTAGTAAGTCATCATCATATTATTTTTCAAATAATAATCCTCTTACTAAGTCATAATCATATTATTTTCCTATTGTTTTAATAAATGTTCCAACGTCAAGTACCATGTCATAAGTAATTGATAAACAAAAATATATTTTTACAATTTTTTATATTAAGTGTTTTTATTAAGACTCAATCTTCTGAATCACTCTCTAGACTCCATGAGATTTGAAATTATAATTATAAAATAATCTCGTAGCCTAGAAATTAAGAACAAAACAAATCAATATAATCAAATACATTTGTAGCAATTCAAGATATTTTGAAATGATTTTAATCAAAATCAATTTTAGCTATCGTTTTTCATATATCTTTCTAGAATTTCAAATAAAAAATTAGAGAGTCAACAGTAAGTATAAACATCAATAACATATTAAATTATTGATTTCGAAATAAAGTAATATAACTAAAACTTATAATCATTCATTATAAAATAAGAGAATATATTTAATCCAAAAGAGAATATACTAATAAAAATCACTTGAGTAATTTATAGTTTTGCAAATCGTCACTCTTCGCTTAAGGATTGTTACTTTATTATTAAAAACAACCACATTACTCAAGAAAGAGTTTGAAGCTTGAGGGATCTTTTAACTTAACTTCGAAAAAATGTTGAGCGAGAAGTTATAACTTAAGACAAATGTTTTTGACGTCGATATCTGAATCAAAATTCTTCCTATTCGCTTAAACTTAAATAATGTTGTAACACTCAAAGCAAAATTTAACATGATTATCTCATGTTGTAATGAAAACTTGATGGCTAAAGCAAGATTATGAATATTCTTATATTCCTCAAATACTAGTTTATTGCTTGAATAATAAAATATAATTAATATATACCTTGATGATATTTTGTTACTCAAGCGAATATCTTTTAAATTTTTATTCTTTTCTTTTAATTTTTTTTTTCTCTTTTTCTTTTATTTTATTTCAAAAGATAAGAAATTTTAATAATTATTTAAGAAAATAAAAATATCAAAAGTAATATTTATATTTATAGTTTTTGAGAGAGTGTATCATTTTAATAAAACTAAATGTCAAAATTAATATTAAAATTAAATTGATAATTATAAGTTATATACCAAATTGATTACATACTATATTATAATGTGGTAATTTAAAAATTAAAAAAAGTATTGATATTTTGGCAACCTATGACAAGAAGATAATTATTTGATAACGAATTATATTAATATTTTAATTTTGTTTTTTCTATTTCTTAAATTAATTTTTTGATATATTATTATACTGTTAAAATGGTCAAGCGGATGTTTATTTGATAAAGTGTGTCAAAAATTATATAATTTAAAAAAAATTAATTTAAGATACGTATTTTTTTTTTTAATTTTACCCTCTCTTAAACTTAGGCTCCGTAAATATGACTACTCTATAATATTAAATATACAATAAGACAGAATTTAACTATTTTAAAACTTAAACTCACGTCTCGTCTCTGTAAATGCAATATAATTAGCATTTAAAGTCGATTTTGATTTGAACGAATGTTAGTTTATATAAAACCTTACATTATGAAACCCATCTCTAATTTTAAATCTGTTAACCTTTTCCCTTGGGAGAGGACGAGGATCCAGTGCTACACAGTGATATTTTTAGGTTTACAAAGGCAACAACAATGCTGTCATATTTTCCAAAAATAGAAACAGTAAAAACCAGAGAAAAGAAACATCTACGGTTGGGCCTTCTCATCCCATTCACCAACCCCTAAATTCAAGCAATATTCCAAAGAAACCCAAAAACTTGGTATTTGACATCTGAAATTGTATTTTCTCTCAGGGCTTCTGCATGCAAAAAAAGTCCTCATATCACAGTCGATAATTGTTCTGCAAACACAAACCAAGCAAGGGAGGGATACAAAAAAAAAAAAAAAAAAAAAAAAAAGAAAGAAAAAAAAAAAAAAAAAAAAAAAAAAAAAAAACAGGGAATAACCGTTTTTCCTGTTTGTCATGGGAAGAACACTCCCAATTGAAAATCTCGCATTCATACACCATCCTGTTATCTATTTCTCATTCTTTGCTGCAGGGTTGGCCGCTAGCATGGCCATCATCGCAGCCTTATGTAGCGTCAGATTCGGCAGAAAATCGTCGCCGCCGCCACCGACATTTGATCCTGCAGAAGTGTCCAAAGAATCGGAGGCTTCCCAAACATCAAAAACAGAGGAGAAAGATGGCAACGAGAACGAAAACGAGAAGGAGTTACCTCTTCCACCAGCATTGCAGCAAGTCCCAAAGGACCCCTTTATCTCAGAGAGAATGAAAAGAGTGACTTCCGAACGAAGGGCTCCGTTGAGTCTAAGCATCAAAATGCCAAGGAGTTTGTCGGTGGCGAGGAACTGGGATGTGAAGGAAGAGAAAATAAAGGAGAAAATAAAAGGGCCAAAGTTGAAAGCAGAGGACTCTGTTTGGATGAAAACTATTATTCTGGGAGAAAAATGCGTCCCTGATGAAGAAGATGACCCTGTGATATTTGAAGGAAGGGGAAAGAGAATCGCAGCATACCACACCAAGAGGCATACCGTGATGTCCATTTCTAGACAAAGCTCTTTCATTGATCATGATGCATTGTCATCATCACCTCTGCAGAAAATTCCAACCCAAGATGATGAAGCAATTAGCAAGGCTTAATTTTTCCATCAGAAGTTTTGTCGTGGTCTCCCCTTTGTCTGGTTGAGATAGTTAGCAGATGAATGCTATGCATGGCAGCATTTGTTGTGCTTGTGTAGCTATTGGCGATTTGTATGTGTGATGGTTGTGTTCTGGGTAATGAAATTCTGGACTATCTTCTGATATGAACAATGTTGCATGCAGAACGTCATCATCATCATCATCATCCTGTAGATTGTAAGAAATAGTGGCATCTATTGCTTTTGCATTTAGATATTTGTCAGATTATTTACAACCAACTGCTCGGTGGTCAAATTGAAATGGAATATGTTCAATCAAATTGATCTTAAGCTTATATTAAATAAGTTTTACTTTTGCTGCAAATTCTGATAAACATCTTTTGATGATGCCTTCTTTTCTCACTCTACAATATATCTGAACTTTTGCTGATATGTCACATCATTTGTTATTTTCAATATCTAACATAGTTCAAATCATGAATTTCTAAGTAATGAAAAAAAAAATCATAAAACTGTATGCGTTTCATTATTGGATTAAATCTATTATGAATATAAATAAATTTCATTGAAACTAGATCAAAATATGAATATAGATTTAAAAAATAGTTTACCTTTTTATAAATTCAAAATTCAAAAAGTTGGATTTCGAATCTAAATTTATATTTAAAAATATAGTTTGGATATTTATAAATTGGTTGATACTAATTTTAAAATTTACATTTTTTTTTCAAAATCGATTCTAAATTCAAAATAATTTTAAAATCAACTCTAATAAATATGTTTGTGAAATCAAACTCTATTCAACATAATAATATGTAATATGACTTGATGGAGAAGCGATGATATTTAGTGTGAAATGTATTCGTATGAAACTCGCTTGTGCATATGCATAAACATAGTTTTGTTTCAATAAATAATGATACTAATATATATTAAATATGATTTGAGAATATATAATGCGTATTTCATTAATTAATTTTTACAAAATATTAGCAATCTCAAGAGAAAATAAAATAGGTTCTAATGATAGCAATATTGTATATATTTAATTATTGTACTATATTTTATTGCTTTGCATTTCTTTGATTTAGGAAGAGAATAAAATAAAAAAAATTATATTTAATTATTTTATATCGTTATTTTGTATTTTTGTTCCAACTAGTAATATGTGTGTAACATTTAAAAAATAATAGTACATTGGAGTTGCTTGCCTAACCTAACTAAACATTTTGATGTTCAAGAAAGATGGATGTAATTCTTATATATTTTTACTAAAATATAACAATTGATAATTGCTTTGGTAAAAAAAAAAATTTGATCCGTTTTTTTCAGTTCAATTAAAAAAAACTGTCCTTTTCTTATGGCGTCATTCTATATATCATCCTTTCATGAACTCTACCTTCTTAACGAAAAATCAACAGATTCCAAAATATAGAGATTTATTGTTTTTTCGTTGGTCAACTCACGTGTATTACGGGTTGTTGTATAGTTTCACACATTAATGGGTGTATGGCCACGTGTTTATTTAAGGAAAATATTAGTAGTAGGTCAGAACACTCCACCACATAACATTGCATTTTACTAAAGACACCCCTGAAACTTTGGACGGTCCAATAATATAACAATTGATATCGCTTTATTTTCATATTTAACATCAAACTTATACGTAATGCATCATTCATTTTTATTAGAAAGTAATGTACATTCACATTCAAGACATGTAGTAAAAATTCTACCAAACTTTATTGAAAATATATACCATATATAAAAAATTGGTTTAATTTTTAAATTTGAACAATTTCACATTATATGAAATATGAAAGATTTCAATATATTTTCATTCCAGAAAAAAATATAATAATTTTAAATTATTTAGATTTAAAATGATTTTGAAAAAATATTCCAATTTCAAACATCAATATCAAAATAAGTATCCAAACTATTTTATTTTAATAGTATATGGATTAAGAATTCAAATATATAGATTTCAATTCATAGAATTCCACACTAATTTGTTCAGAAAATATGAATATAGATTTAATTTTGATTCAATTATTTAACTTTATATTGACCTTTTAAAAATCCAGTAGGTCCTTAAGATTAAGTGACATATTCGATATACAACTCAATACGCTTGTTTCCATCAATTATAGTTAATTAATTTTTCCCTTTTATTCTTTTAAATTTAAGGATAAATATATTGTTCTATTATTCTTATTTATATTAAAACTTAATTACTTTATTCATCAAAAATAAATTAGAGTACTTAATTTAATTGATGATAATATTTTTTTTTGTTTTTTCAAAATAATAACTAATATTAACTATTTTTCTCTTTTTAAATTAGTGTTATGTCAGTGTGAAACGTTTAAACCATTTTTAATATTAACTATTTTTAATATATAATTTTTATTTTCAATTAAAACGTTTAAACCATGATGGATCTAGCTAAATTTATTTATTTTATTTTCATCACTTGATAATTAATTACCAAAAACATAAAAAAAATGTCAAGAAATCTAATAAATTGATTATCGAATTATATAAATAAAATTGAGATAATCCTAATTACATAATTAATATTTTATTTTCAATTAAAGAGAAGAACAGATTTCAACTATATTTCGATGAAGAAAATAATTAATCTGGTGTAATCTTATAAGATAACACGTATTTTAGCAAACTTTCATAATAATATAATTAACAGCAGATAGTTGTTATATGGATATTTTGATAGTTGATAATCGATAAGATTAAGAAAAACACTTAATTTTGCCGTTTAGTTTTTTTTTAATAAAAGGAATAACAGTGTAGATATTTTCCGGTATAAATTCACGTGGACAAAATCATAAATCATGTGATGAATGGTGACGGGGTCATAACATGTGAAACATCACGAAAGATCCTATGAAAGATCCTATGTAACTGCAAACTGGCAATTGAGGAAGCGAAAATAGGTACGAAGAAAAAGGGGTCATTTAATAAAAAATCAAATCAAAACAATAAAACCCAAAGATTCAATTTTTTCAAAGGAAAACGGGTGTCTGTTCTGTCATCCTCCGCAACTCTCACATCACATACCCGTTTTCCTTTTCCCCCTTTCATCCAAGAAAGGGTTTTCCTTTCGCTCTTTTATTTTCATGCCATTCAGATTCACGGGATTATGTTCTTTGGGGCACACAAACCCTTGTCTTTCGCTGTAAATTCCTCTTCATTGTTGCAATCGAAAAGTGTCACTTTATTTGTTCTTGTCTGCTGTTGATGTCTCTTATTGTTGCTGAAAGGGATTGGCTTGTGATTCTGAACACACCCAATTCCTTCCCATTGCAACACACCCATTTGTCTTTCGCCAAACGCAGATGGGATAAAGAGTTTTCTGAGCTCCAGAGTGGATAGTCCTAATCTGATTCTTAACAATTCAATTCTTGTTTTTAATTTTTGGAATTGATGGATTCTTCACAAGGGTCTACGATTGCCGGTTACGTGGACAATGCATCCATTCAGAGGAAACAGTCTAGTTTTGATGGCGTTCCTGCGTATGTCAAGGAGCTAATTGCCGGAGGCTTTGCTGGTGCGCTTTCTAAGACCACTGTTGCACCTCTCGAACGAGTCAAGATACTTTGGCAGGTTCACCACTCTTTCTCTTCTCTCTCTTCTTTTTTTTTTTTCACTTATTTAACTGAAAACATGATTCAAAGCTTGTACGATCAGATCGCGTTATAAGTTTGATGATAATGGATTTAAATATCCTTATTTTGAAATGTAATGGAGGTGAATATCTATGATATAATGATGATACTAGACAACATTGACATGTAATGTAAGTTTGTGCTAAGGAAGTTAGGTATATTGGATCTAGAGTAGGAAGATAAGGGAAGTGTGAGAGAATTTTAGACGTGTAAAGAGAGGATTATATTGTATCTTGGGTTGCCTCGGGTGTCAACTAAATTATTCTCTTTGATTTGTGCCTCTTTCTGGAGCCTTGAAGTCGTTGATTTCGACTCTCATCAAGTGACTTTCAGAGGTTACTGCCCCTTGTTTCAAGGATTTTTTATTTTTACTTTGGTTTTAAGCTATATGTTTGTTGTCATTTGCTAGATGTATATCATTTATGATGTTGTTACTTTCTTTTTGTCGTCAGAATGTTCTTAATGGGTGTATGTTCCCCTTTAACCTTTATTTATTTTATCTACAGACAAGGACACCAGGATTTCATTCTCTTGGGGTGTATCAATCTTTGAATAAATTACTAAAGAATGAAGGTTTTAAAGGATTATATAAGTAAGACGCAAATTACATGGTGCTTTCTTACACTTAAGTTGTGCATTCTTAATCTTGTTTATGTGGTGATTTCAGGGGAAATGGAGCTGCTGTTATCCGCATTGTTCCATATGCAGCCTTGCATTTTATGACATATGAGCGCTACAAAAGTTGGATCTTGAATAATTATCCAGTGTTAGGTTCGGGTCCTTCTATTGATCTTTTAGCAGGCTCTGCTGCAGGGGGGACTTCAGTTCTATGTACCTACCCCTTGGATCTTGCTCGTACCAAACTTGCTTACCAGGTAGTTATCTGATTTGAACATTTGAAGCTTTGAAATAGACTTGATGGTACCTCTAACATATGCACATATGCTAGAATCATTTAGACCATTATTTCTCTTTTTTCATATTTAGTCGAAAGTTAAAGTTTAAGGAAGGTTGTATCACCAGGAAAAAAGATAGATGAAGAATATATTATATGAGTTAGAATTACATCTACCAATTTCATAGAGAGACTATGAAAACTTTTGTGGTGTTCATAGAGTACTTCAGGGTGGTTTAATGAATCGTAGTATCTTGATTCCAATACGCGTTGGACGGCAATGATTCCCTTATTTTATATACTTGTATGTACATATATAAATGACTTTGTGGTCTTTTACTTCATATATTCTCATTCTTTTAAATTATAATTGGTTAAAAGAGACTTAAATGGTGCCATCCCTAATGATTTATGATAATTCCTAGGCAATATAGAGAAAGTATGAATGCCAATGCTTTAATATTGGAATAAACATAATGACCCTAGTCAATTAAAATTGATAAAGATTAGCTGTAGTTACTGGGGGATATTTTATTAGGAAATAATTGCTTGTATACAATCTAATCAACGTTATTATTTCTGTTGTTTAAACTTTTATAGGTGGCGGACACAAGAGCAAGTATCAAAGATGGTATGAGAGGAGTTCAATCTACACATAATGGCATTAAAGGTGTGCTTACAAGTGTCTATAAGGAAGGCGGAGTCCGTGGACTTTATAGGGGTGCAGGTATGTATGTTACAGGATCTACCAAGATAAACGAAATTGGTTTTTGTGTTGGTGAAATCCGTTGGAATACATATTTGTGGAGATAATGTTTTCTTACAATATATATCAGTTATTATTTCTTGTATTTTACCGCCTTCATTTTTTCCATTACATTGATTTAAAACCTCACCTTTTTCTTTTCCTTAGGACCAACCCTTACTGGAATTCTTCCATATGCTGGTTTAAAGTTCTACACGTATGAGAAATTGAAGACTAACCTTCCAGAAGAACATAAAAATTCCATTATGATGCGTCTTTCTTGTGGCGCTCTAGCTGGATTGTTTGGGCAGACTTTAACATACCCTTTAGATGTTGTCAAGAGACAGATGCAGGTATTTGAAGCGAGACTTTTTGTCTGGCTCAGTTTGTACAACCATTTCCATTATTCTTGTGATGGTGAGATGGTTGTCTAGCCAATTAGCTCAGCAATCTTTTTGCTGTTTATAAAATTTGATGTTAGAGTTCCTTTAGGTCGTATTCAAGTTTTACAATCATATAATATTAGCACATTTCCCTTTGTTTAAGCTTTTACTCATCATCTTCTATTTGTTTGTACAGGTTGGCAGCCTGCAGAATGCTGCTCATGAGAATGTCAGATATAAAAATACCATTGATGGACTTAGGACGATTGTTCGTAATCAAGGATGGAGGCAGCTGTTTCATGGCGTAAGCATTAACTATATAAGGGTAATGCTCACCTTACCAAACCAAGTTTATGCATATTTCATCTTTTCTATTGTTTGCTTTGTCTATAAAAGAAATGCTATTTGTTTTTTCTTTTCACTTGTTTTGGGATTATTTCAGTATACAAATTTTATACGTTTCTTTGTTCTGTTGTCTGGTAGTGTACAACACTTTATCTTTCTTAACATTGGTTTTCTTGGAGTTGAATAAACTGATGTGGAATTTGATGCCACTGTATTGCATTGGACAGTAAAACATGTGACTAATCCTGTTGGACACCAATTCTTCTGTTTGCCAACAACCTAAGGACTGAAAATAATAGTTGGTGATATTTTTAATACATTACTTGCTATGTTCACAGATTGTTCCTTCAGCTGCAATTAGTTTCACCATATACGACATGATGAAGTCTTGGCTTGGCATACCGCCTCAACAAAAGTCTCGATCAGTTTCGGCAGCATAGTTGCTCAGTGCTCACCCTAAACGACAACAAGTGACGATGTTACCTTCTTATTGAAACTAATTTTACAGGAATATCTTTAACTGAGTATTACATCATATTCACAGATATTGTTGGAGGATGTGATTAAATTAACTAATTTCCAAGTTTGTTTATCATATCTGAAAAGTTCCATACAGTGCTACTCATTTTTTTTCTTTATCCTTAAAATATAACTTGTATAGACTCATACGAAACTATGGATGCAATACGAAGGTACTTATTTCCCCCTTGAATTTTCTAAGAGATGTGAATGAAAACAAACTCTTATTCGTCAAATCCATATCACTAACTAGGGATCGCTTAAGTTTTTACTTGAAGAAAATCTAGTTAATCACAAGAATCATCATCTCCATTTCAAGGATTTTCACGGGCTACGATTTTAGGTGACTGCAATGCTAGGAATATATACAAGTAGACATGGTACGACATAGTTATGGCTTTAACAGGTAACACTTGTTTACTTATATGAACATTTATGATAATGCTCATGCACTCATGCCTATGAAAATATATTCTGTCAGTCTGACAACGTGCTATATTTTGTGTTAAAACAACTTTTTGAACCTGTTTGGGCAGAGAGAGAAAAATGGTAAGGAGAAGAGGACATTTTCTAAATTCAGAAATTGTTTAATTAGAGAGACAATGAAAAAAATAAAAACATGGGTGTTGGATACTCAAACAATAATTTCAAAATAGAAAAACAAGAAAAAGTGACACACCTGGTCCGTTGACCATCTGTCTCTCATTTTTCGTTTTTCTTTCATCACATAATAATGTTTTATTACTTTTGTTTGACTATCGATCCGAAGAGTGTTGACCACTGCCTAACACCTTTTTTTTTTTTTTTTTAATTTCTTTTTTTTTTTTAA
>Ga0209489_103959_pt1 | contig 28094 bp, 10 predicted proteins | sample SiratrowhiteBW_FD_187527 | JGI IMG/M metagenome (GOLD analysis project Ga0209489, IMG submission 187527) | Root nodule microbial communities of legume samples collected from California, USA - Siratro white BW (SPAdes) (version 2) | ecosystem: Host-associated > Plants > Roots > Nodule | place... | reverse complement strand
ATTAAAAGAAATTAAAACAAAATTGTACAATAAACTAATTAATCTATACATAAGTTAAAACTTTGATCTTAGAGAAACTAGTATAAGAGATAAGTTAATTTAACTTGTAGAGATTTTTTTTTTTTTATCAATAGTATATCAAGATCTGAGAGAACCAGCTTCTCTAATCGGACCTAAGAATCATAGTATATCAAGAGTCAGACTCTATACACGATTAAAAGATACAATTATGTTTTATTTAAAGTTTTTATTATAAAATTAGACCTTAGAACTAGACTTATATAGTATAATATCATACTTAAATTCAAATTTTGAATAATATATGTCAGTGTTTAGTAATAATAACACGTTTATATGTAGACTAAAAAAATACTTAATATTTTGAGTTTGACATCGACTTTATCAGTTTGATGCTAATTTTATGCAACAATCCAATCTAAGAACCATAGTGTTATATATATATATATATATATATATATATATATATATATATCTTCATCTCATGCCTTTAATAGTAGCATTTTTAATCTTCATAGTTTGAGATTTTTTTCATATAAATTTCTACTTATTAGCCTATTAATGGATTGGATCGTAATTTAGGAATAAGTTAGATCTTTCTACAAGGCTTTAACATCAAATAAGTCTTCTAAGTAGATTACTAACAAGCTAAGTCAAACTTTCAAAAAGCCCAACCATACTATAAAAAGTCCATAAAAGTAAAGGATTTTATTTATTTTTCAAATAAATCACACCTGCTTAACCAAAATGTTATTTAGTTCAAAGTAGTTTTACCCTTATTCTTAAAACACCTTTAAAAAAGTTAACATTTAAATGGGTTCGAGCAAATTTTACTCAAAGGATGAACAATGTTATACAGAAGTGATAAACAAGCATGTTTTATTTGAACTTGGTTGTTTGATTTATTAATCAAGTTTTGACATTGTTCAGTACATGGACATCAATATTTTTTTCACTCTATAAAATGACACATTATTAGAGAAAGAGAACAAAAGATTAACATACAGGGGCATAAAGTAAGTCTTAAAATACAAACGGCAATACTGAATTTTCTTTTATTCTCGTATATAACTAAGATGACGACTCCTTATCATTCTTCCTCCACAAGCTTCAAATTTACCACTGGTTTACAGAAACCTCACATTGCATTTCAGTCCATTTGCAGAACTTGGAAAGCTAAATATGCAAAAATTAAATGTCAATAGACAAGCATTGTTAATATAATATAGAGATATCTAACTTAGATTTTCTTTTTACGTTTAATAACTACAATGTTAGCATAAAAAAACCAGTCAACTAATAAAGAAATCTTCAGTATTATCACTTTTAGGATGATTGTTGTAAAAGTCAACAAACTTTCATTTCATCATGATTTATGATAGAATGATAGAGTAAAATCACTTCAAAATATATTCTCTCAAAAAACTAATTATACACGACGAGCATTTAAAAATGTCAATGGTTAAGGATAAAGAAGTTGACTATACCTAACTGTAGATAGATCCTACTATGACGAGACAAACTTAAATTTTACAGGCTCTTGATAAACGATAGTTGCTACAGTATCATTTCTTTTCTTCGAGGCAGCATTACCAAGACATGATTCCTAATTGACATACAAAACCTCTCCCAGAACTGGAAGACAATTATGCGTTGCCTATAGAATGCAGCAACATGCTAGAGATTAGGAAAAAAAACATTGGAAAATAAATAAATAAATGTTGTAAACCACATTCCGGACCAATCAAGCTAGGCTTAATAATCGTATTAATACATTATTTCAAACAGGTGACAATGTACAAACAATAAACATTGATTATAGCAACAAAGAAAGAGACCAGGAAAAGCAGCACAATATGACATCAACATTATTCAAAATTTCAATAGATGCTAACAGAAAAACTACGAATAATCAATTCCCTTTAGGTTCCATCTCAATTTCAGTACAATTTTCAGGCACATAAAAGCACTAATACAGTAGTCTAGACGAATCTAAAATCGCTTATTATTGAAGACAGTCTCATGAAAAGAAGCAGCATGATATCATAAGCTCGTAATCTACTTTTCCTTAACCAGTAACACAAGCAAAAGACGTAATCTAATAGATGGAATAATTCTCACTAGCACCGGGCCAGAAGTTTTTGTAGATAGCCTTGGCAATCGGAAGAATAGCAACAAGGGCAATCTGAAGCTGGTCTGAGCTACTAGTTCTCACACTGATCTGTCCACTGAGCTTGTTATTCAATCCAGCACGAACAGCCATCTTATAACTACGTCCAAGGGAAAATTGGGACTGAAGATTGGCCCCCAACGCCAGGTCTCCTCTCCACTTCACCAGAGAAAGGCTCAGTGAAGACTGGTCCTGGCCTATTGGAAAATCTGCCTCTCTGAGCCGCACTTCAAGATTGGCACCACAAGCAGAATCGGTTTGTGACTTCACAATCCCTGTGCTACCGACTAACACCAAGCGTTTCCCCACAGCAATCTGGTCCTCAATTTTCAGCCCAGTAGACACGTTTTCGCCCAAAAATGTCACAGACACCCCACCGGAAGTTTTATTTCTTTTGAAATTTTTGAATTTTGTCTCTCCTCTGACAATGTAAGCTAGCTGCTTTCCAATGTTTTGAATGTCAAAGCCTGCCATGGTTGATCCATTCTCTCCAAGTTTTGCAGCTACAGAGGAATCCAAGTGGATGCTGAAGTCTTTCTTATCCTTAGTTACCTGAACAGTAACAGCAGCTGGGAATTTATTGATGATGGCTAGGCTATGTTCAACGTTTACACCATCATAACCACAATCATGGTCCCAGCCGTGGTTGTCTAAGACTGGCCTTGTCAGGAGCTGGGATGTTGGCTCCAAGAAACGGTACCTATAGGCTGGATTGTCACTGTCAAAGGATGGTGGCAAGGCCATATCCGGCAATGGAACTGGCACTGCAGCTGGAGCTCCATTTTCTTGATCATCTTCTTCTGGGTAACCATAGTCATCTACTTTTGCAGTACCTCTTTTCTTCATGTCTCTCATCCTTTTCAACTCCTCTCTCCATTGCTTTTTCTGTAGAAGTTTAACCCGATACTCGTACTCCTCAAAATATGCTCTCTGCTGTTCTTTAGTAAGCTTAGCAACCTGTGATTTTTTCATAGGCTTAAACGGAGGGAGCTGGTCATACTCATCCTCCTCTTCATCTAGATCAGAATCAGATAAGTCAGCCATTTCAGTATCAGAATCACCATTGTCCCCACCCTGATCAGCGGGAAGTTTTGGGTAGGTACGTGACTGCAATAACCAAGATAACAGGTATGGAAGTGGTGGGGAGCGAGTTCGGAAACCAAACAGCCTACGGTGGTCAAATGATTCTTGAGCTTTTGAAGCATTACCAGCTTCAGAGAGGATCTTCATTGAGAAGCATAAGAGCAACAAGAGAGGTCTCCAACTTTGACCATTAGGAAGCACCTTCTCACCATCTCTATTTTTTCGACAAGAGGGATGGTTTTCAACAAGAGAAACTGGATTCATTAAACTTGGATTCATGAGACGTAGGTCCCCAACAGCTTGTCCAATGGTTTGTTGAACTATGTGAGATCTTTGGGCAACAAATACATCATAACTCAAAGGGGCACCTGACGGCCCATCTGGAGGAGCAGAGGCAGCATGGGTCAGTGTGACTATGACATTTCGCCATATTGACGAACCCAGGACACTAGTGATTGATCTTAACATTGGCAGATCATTCATATCTCTAGTCTGCAGGTCCAGGCGATCCACATAGAGCACAATATCAGGGGGCGATTTCTTAGTCAATCTCTTCACCGCAGACAGGACCTTTGTATTGAAATTTTGTTCAAATGCAGAAGACTTGAGGCCTGGTGTGTCAAAAATCCTTATCTTCACTCCATCAACCACCCCAACAATTTCTGTCACAGCGGTAGTAGCAGGCCCACAAGAATTAATGCTTGTCTTAGTCTCCCCAAAAATTGAATTTATTGTAGCACTCTTGCCCACACCTGCTTTCCCAAGAACAAGTATATTTACAGAAAAATCCATGTCATCCCTTCCCTCCTCTTCAAGCCGGGCAGCAGTCTCCTTTGCAGACTCAAGGCTAAACATTTGACCACTCTGCCTCCCTGCAACAAGTGTCATCCGGTACAGCACCTGTGCTGCTATGGATTCTTCTGTAGTAAAACCCAGCCTATGAACAAGTCTCAAGTATTTTACCCTAATCTCCTGCAATTTGTTCAGTTTCTTTTTCTCCTCTTCACTCAAATTGCTATCAGGGACGGCACTAGCTCTACTAATGGAAGGACTAAAAAGATTTGGACGAGTTGGCCTCATGGCAGGTTTACCTGACTGGAGAGATGAGCCCAAACCAGCAGGGCGCTCAACCGAGAACAGCCTCGATCCATCTTGAGATGTTATTGTGATACTGCCACCATCTTGGTCCGCACCAGACGCCGCCTTCAAAAGAGCTGCCAATGCAGTAGTATCAAACATCTCCTTCCCATCTCCTTCATCATCAGACTCTTCATCTTCATCCGAGTCAGTAACAATCTGCCCATCAATCCCCTCATCCCGCGAACTCCCACTGGCCCGTGATTGCTGCTGCAATCCCAAATCCTCCAAGAACTTATTGGCGGCGGCAGCAGCAGCATTGCTTCCATATACCACTTCTTCAACCTTCCCATCATTTACCGAACCATTAATCTCCCCGTCTTCATCATTACTACCAACATTCTCCACCTCCTCAACCGTCTCATCCCTAACCAAACCATCAATCTCCCTGTCACCATGATGACCAACCTCCACCTCACCGCCACCCTCCTCCTCCACATGGTTCTCAATCTCCCTGTCTTCATGATGACCAGCCTCCACCTCATCGCCACCCTCCTCCTCCACATGGTTCTTAATCTCCCCTTCCACATCACCCTCCTTTATCCCACCTTGCTCAACAAACTCCGAACCTCCTCCTTCCTCATGAGGTACAACAATGTCACTCTTCAACCCATCTCCACCAACTCCATTCTCTCCAGACTCATCATCCCCACCAATAACACCCTCGGGGCCATCAACATTTTGAACAACAGACTCATCACCCCCACCCACATCATCATCCTCACCACCCTTTTCAATGGCATCAAAACCATTATCCAAACTCACCGCAGGCGCCTCATCTAAGCCTTTAATCTGAGACTCCTGAACACTCAGCTCATCCCCAACAACAACAACAACCCCAGGCCCCAACAGATTAACATGCATGTCGCCACCAACATCCTTTTCAACACCACCACCCTCACCCTTCTCATCAGCCACAGAATCCAAATGATTTGTCCCACCATCGGTAACTTTCTCCACCGCCTTATCTTCCTCCTCTCTCTCATCCAATCCCACACCCTCAAACCCTTTATCAGCATCCACTCCATTCTCAACAGCTCCACCACTCTCCGCCTCTCTATCATCACCGCCATAAGCCTCCACAAACACCTCGTTACTATCGCTAAAATCCCCGTCCTTCACCGCCTCCCCCGATTCCCCCCTCTCACCGCTCTTCTCCCAAACGGCACCGTCCGCGTCACCGTCCGCGTCACCCTCAGAGACGTCATCGGCGTCCTCAACGGAACCGTCGTCGTCCTCAGTAACCTTAGCAATGGGCCTGTGGGCCTCATGGACAGGCCCATCGAGCTGGGGCTTCTGAACCGGCTCAGAAGATTTGACGAGAATGGGCCCGGTGGAGTCGGGCTCGAAATCCCCATCCTCACCGCTGGCAAAGCCCTCGTTCTCAGAGTCTGATGCGGTTTCAAGAGACGGCGATTGGTCGGAGAGGAGAACAGAGGCTTGGGGAAAAGAAGATTCAGTAGAATCCATGGGAACTGCGAAAATGAGAAGAAGAAGAAGAAGATGAATATGAAGAAGATGATGAAGAAGAGAAAGAGATAAGGTTTTAGGATTGGGTTGAGGCGCAGCAGAAGGGTTTTAAGCTCTTCCCAAGCCACCGTTATATATTCATCTTTTTCAATTCTATCTATCTATCATCAAATGTTACCCAATCAACAACATATAACCAACCTTTTCTTTTGTCTAAGGATATTTTTTTTGTTTTATTTATTTATTTATTTATTATTATTATTATTTTGTGGTATTCCAAACCGTAGTAATAATTTGTCACCAAACGCTACTGCGCCACCCCCACTTTCCACACTCTTCACTACTACTATAGAGTATTTTTTTTATTTCTAACTTAACTCTAGCTGTTTCCAATTTTTTAAAAAAAATTATAATATCTTTCAAAAATTGAAAATTCTTAAAAATACCCATGTTCAAAATTTCCAAGAGAGATGTTCGAAAATATATCATCATATTTTTTGGCAATCATTTATGGATATTGTAACAATGACGGTTTAATTTAAAAAAATCATTTTTTCCCTAAAGCTCTATAAGCTACCTTCCTTCTGGAATGTTCTTATTCTTACCAAGAGAGAGAAGAATCACAAAAAATAAAAATTGTTTATGATGAAAACATTGCTGTATTAACTAACTCATGCAATATTGATAATATTAAATACTTAATTGTATATATAATTGATAACTGATGTGATTACAAAATCTTGCACATTTTAATAAATGTGAATGGTTGTATATTTGACATATTTACTTCTATTTCCCTTATAAATAAACTAAATTTTTAAGTATATTCTACTCTTATTTTATACTATATCAATTATTTAAGAATATACCATATTGATAATTGTTTATTCAAACTAATACTTTAAATAACCAGTTAAGAAATTACATAAATCAATAATTAGTTGTCGTTCCATTACTACTTAGGCTTAATTGTGTAAATATTTAAAAGTCAAATGTATGACACTACGTCCTAATATTTACAATATTTTTATTTACTGTTTAAATAAAATATTTTAATTTAGTGCAAATTATTTTGCTGCAAAAATAATAATTGATTATCATGTTGGAGAAATTAAACTATTTTAATTACTTCCAAACTTTATAATTATTATTAAACATAAATTTATAACTAAAATCATAATCCATCTATCATACATAGTTAAATACACAAATAATTTAAATTCAAATGTACTTGTTTAAAACTCATTAATGAAAATCTGCAGTCACAATAGTCACAATCGTCACATGACACATGTCATCCTACAAGCAAGACCGTGTACTTAAAAATTTTCATGTCTCAATTGATTTTACACATATATTTTTATCTTAATACTATATTTGATGTGAGTGCTTGAAGAGTTAACTTTTTTTATCACAAACACAATTGCTTGTATGGTAACATTGTTTAGAAATGTTGACTAAATAAAACTAAATTATAGAATCAATAGAACAGAAAGTACAATAAAAATTATAAAAACATATTTGAACCTAATGAATGAAAAAAAGAAAAAATAATTGACAATAATAAGTTAGGTTTTCTTATACTTGAGTTGTTAGTAGGTGTAACTTGAACGTTTATTGTGAAACATAAAATATAACTATAGTGATATAATATTTACTTTATTATATAAATGTATATTTTTTAAATTGTTTTTAAAAATATAAACATTGATGTTCCATGTAGTAGTTTATGCCTCTTTTAAGTAATTGGAGCTTCTTAAAACACTTGTGTTATTTACCATAAAGGAGAGATCTGAATATAGACCCTCCTTCTTAATAAGCACTTCATTATTTTTTAGTATGTTATTGATGCTCTGAAAGATTATTTTGGTCTTTAAAAGTATAAATCAGTAACAATTTAATTCCTAAAACAATAAAATAGTTTTTTAGTCATTAAATATGCAAAAAAAAGGTAATAAGTGCATTTAGTTGTTAAATTTTGAGACTATTTTGTTATTAAGTTGTAATATTTAAGGAATAATTTGATATTAAATTATATTTTTTAAAGAACAAATTTGTACTTCTTTACATATTTAGAAACTAAGTAAGATTTTTTGTTATTTCAATAACTAAATTACCACTTGTTTATACTTTCTGAGATTAAATTGATCATTTTTTTTAATCTTACAACATGTTTTTTCATCTGTTTTTGGCTTGATGTGTTTTCACAGTGAAAATCTAAGCAAAATCTCCTTTACATGAACAATACCCGGAACTGCACGAGCAGAAAATGTCTAACTATTAATTTAACCTATCATATTCAAATTCATCATTTATATGTTCAAGTCAAATAATTTTGAAACTATTGTTTTAAAAAAAATTGACTTTTTTTTTCTTTAATAATTCATATCAAACATGAATATGATCGTTTTCTACATTCATAATCTTAGTAAACACTTCTATTAAAATGTTACATAAAACATAAACTAAAATTGTTGATAAAAACTACGTTTCATATAAAATCTGAATATGATTGTTAATATTACATTTATTCACCTCTGGAGAAAGATATAAAACAAGGTTTCCTTGATTATATAACCATAATATTATTTTATGCTTAAATCGAGAATAAAAAGTTTACAATAATTTTTTAAAGAAAAAAAAAATAGCTTTTAAAGTTCATTTAAAAAGGTAACCACTTTTCATTTCTAAAATAAATGTGAATCTGCGTTCTTAAAGACAAAAAAAAAAAAAAAAATCTAAAGAATCACATAATTTGTTCATTTTAAACCAAATTTTCTTGTTGATTGCCAACAGATATAAAAAGTTGATTTAAAATTTACTAATTTTATTGACTTCCTCTCAATATGTACATAAGATTATAAAAAAACAAAAATCATTAAATGGTAACATTCATCGATGTGCACTGCATATATATATATGCATGATAGACTACGAAACTTTTCTTTGCTAATTTTATTATCTCATATCTTTAACTAACATTATAATAATAATAATAATAATATCTAAAAATAGTTATACGTAAAAGTAATAAATTTATAATCATATATAAATTAAATTACTTATTTTTTTTATTTTATACACTATTAATATACTATTAATTAATTAAAAATGGGATTAGATATAACATTTAAATTAATTATTAAAAAAAACAATTTTATTACATGTAACAATCTACAATATTAAAATGAGAGTATGACATTTTTACAGTATCTTCTAATGAAATTCTTAAAAAATTATAGTAGGATAAAATAAATTTACCATTTCCTATTTTTTTTTTAAGAAAATACACACATTAACACACATGTAAAATCGGTTAATGCACATTGACTTCTTTTTTTTTTAAGTTAAAAACATTCTAGAATGATTGTATCACATATTTTATGAAAGCGTGTAGGATTTTGCTATTTGCACCACTCTTTAACCTTTTCCAGTTTTTTTAAATACCCTTCCCAGATTGGTATATATAAATTATTTGCTTATCTACATTACAAATAATAATGATCAATAAATACAACACAATATTGTACCTCGCATAAAATAATTGTTTACAAAATAAATCACATTGATTAAAAAATGTCACATTGATAAAAATACATAAGTTTTTTATATTACATTGCTTATTTTTCCTAGTTTTCTTTTATACTCGATTTAATTTTGAAAGTTGTTTTTCATTTATTTCTCCAACAAATTCTACTGGTTAGAATTTGATAAAGCCCTAATCATTTAAATTCGATCAAATTTTGAATTAGAGTAAATCTCTTTTATTCTAAAATATTGGCACTCATACTCTTTTAGCCTTACATGCAATAATTTCAAATTTTCATTATTAGTTATATCAGTTTATCAAAATTATCATTTCAATAGCTGTATATTCTAAATAATGTTTTAGTTGTTTTGACTGTGTTTATTTGAATTGCAAACTATCATATTTTTTCCATGTATGCATGGGTGTATAATTTGACAACTTTGAATTTAGAAATGAGATTTTGGAGACTAAAACCTACTATAAGTTTTAAAAATAAGCTTATTTGCAAATTCATAAGTAAAACAATAACTTCTAGTTTGAGTTATAAAATTTATTACTAACATTTATATGAATGAATTAAAGTTTAATTTTTTTATCTATTTGAGATTTATATGAATGAATTAAATTTTAAATATTTATATTAAAGATTAATATGGGTGATTAATTTTGAGATGGTATATATTTAAATTAAATTGCAATAAATATAATTAATGTATCAAATTGAGAAAGTAGTGGTATATAAATTTTATATATATTATTCTTTTTTCATGTTTAAGTTTTTGTGAAGTTCATTCAGTTACAAAAATTTATATATATGGCATGTGTTTTAAAGTTTCATATCTTCTAATTTGAAATAATATAATTTTTTAAAATTAATTAGTAAACTTCGTCTTATCAATATTTATGTGAACAAAACATGTAAAATAATTTATAGTATTACACCTTGGCACAACTAGTCAAAGTGGATAAACTCAATTACACATTGGTTTTCTTCAAATTAATTTTCTTCTTCTTATCATGCCATATAATCTATATTTTAAAAGTTATTTTCTTTTATCACATCACATATCTTATAAACTTTCATTGTTTATTTTATTTTTTTCACTAGGTATAGGTGAAATATAAACTGCCATTTACATAAATCAAAGTCATTACTATTGCTATGTGTTTTATTGGTGAGAACACCAACTCTATCAATTTCACTGCTCTCCATGAACAAAATAATTAATCTGGTTTCACCTACCATTCACAAAACCTTTTATTTTCTTTACTTATTTAAAATTTTCATTTATCAAAACACAATATTTTCACACTGTGTTTTGTTTTATTTGTCTCAATTTTGAGCTTATTTTTCCTTTCACGACCTGCATTGTTCTAGGGTTAGTTGACTTATTTGTTTATATAATTTTGCTGTGTAGATGATGACATTTGAAAATTTGTTTGGGAGCTATATACATGTTAAAAATGCTTGTTAGAAGACTAACACTTATTACAATTTTTCTTTTATTTGACATATTGAATTAATGTTTGATATTAGTATTAAAAATTCCATATTAATTGAATTTCACATTTATAAAATGCTATAAAACTTAAAGAAAAAAAGGCATTTATCAAAAAATCATTTAAATCATATGAATGTAGGAAAGATGAAAGTAGTGGAGTCTTTTTTTCATCTCCTACAATGCTTCCTGACATGGACGATCAAAGGTAAACTCACATCTTGTAAAACTCTTAGATGAATATAATGTAAAAACCTAATGTCCAATAAAATAATAAATCTCCTACACCAGATAAAAAAGAGAATATTAATATCACTTATTGGAAAAAAAAGTTAATTCATATTAAAACGCAATGATATGACACATTTAGTTTTAATTAATTTAAATAATTAGTCATAAGTTATTTAAATAAAATATAAGATCATTTTTTATTTTATATATAATTAAAATTTATAATAACTAATTACTTTCAATATATACATTAAATTACAATTAAAATCTTTAATAAATTAATAGTGTTGAGCATATAAATTAGTAGTGCTGTGGAAATAGATCAAAACTTACATGTTGATTTGACTTTTTACGAAATTGGATAGAGTTGAGAAATAAAAATATAGACTAATTATAATAATAAAACAAATTTTAATTCATTTAATTCGGTTTACTTGAGTAGATCCATGCAAATTAGGCTAATTTTATGATGTAATATTTCTTTCTAATATTTTGTGATTATTAATTTTATTATATTTTAGTAAATAATAAAATAAATTTGCATCCATCTATATATATATATATATTATTATTATATAAAAATGAATGAGAACTTTTATTTATACACAATTTTCCTCTACTTACACTATTATTACATTATCAAGCTCGTGAAAACATATTTACTAAGAGACTATTAGGATGACCACCATGAATGAATTTGGATATTAGTATATTCAACTATTTAAATTGGTAATCTTATTTTTATTTTATACAAGAGACAAAATTTAAAATAAATTAATATGTTTATATCTCATCCACATTTTTATTTTAATATATTAATTTTTATATCTTTATTTAAAAATATTAGAATTATCTTTGTAGTGATCAACGAGGAGATGTGTCAACCGTTTTATAAGCTTATATTCATTATTATTTTTGGTTCAAATTAAGTAAATCTCTAATCTTTTTTTCTTTCTTACTTGATTTGTAACTTAGTTTTTCCCTCATACTTGATTTTAAAATGTTTAATTGGAAATTGAAAATATTTGAAAATTTGATAAGATTTGAGAAATATTTTTCTCTTTTCTTACATTTTTAAATTTTGTTATTTTTTAATTTTTTATTAAGTAAATAATTATTTGTTATTGTTTCACTTATATGATATAGTCGGAATTTCAAAATAATGAAATATCCACATTACCTAATGCTAATAATAATTATTATTAATAATGAGATTAAAATATTCTATGGGAAAATATTTTGTCCAAACTTATATAGTAATACATACAGTTTCTTTATTCTGTCTGATCATGTTGAACTGCTCGTTTTAATTCAAAATTGGTTAAGTAGTGTTAAAGAGTGAGATAACTTCTTTAATACTTTGTCAATAGTTTTTTGTATCACTTAGAATTGTTTTGTTATTAGCTAACACTGATTTTAATTTTAGAGTTTAAGGGCTAGGACTTTTATTTTTTAAATAAAAATAAAGAAGATACTCAAAGTGATGAAATTGTTGAACAGGTTTATCTAATTAAGATTTCAATGTTGTTTAATATTATTGTACAAAAATTATAACATAATAAAATTGTTTCTTTGCTACTTTTTAATATTTGTAATTTTGATGGACAATGACTTAAGACTTGTATTTTGTTTAAAAAATTTATTTTATATTTAAAAGTTTAAAAATTAGTGATAAATTATTATTTAATTCCATTAGAATTTTTTTAAAAAATATTTATTTTAAAATTAAGTAAGTCAGCCCATTTAATTTACTAATTCAGATTGACTAGTTCAGGCCAACATTATTAAAACAAGGACCAAATTAAGTTGATTTGTTTACTAAATGAGTTAAGGTGTAAGATTAGTGTGACCAGTCTAATATAAATTATATTGATATTTATGATAAATTATTTATATTACGATAAAATTGTTTTTAATTAGCGATAATTTCTTTTTGGAATATTTTTTGAAGTTTCATGTATGTAGATCAGAATAATTACATTGAGGGTCAAAGTTTTTTAGAAATTATTCTTCGTCAAGAACATTTATGTGTTTTTCTTCTCTGAGAGCATTTTCAAAGATTTTTTTTAACTTTTTTTTTTCTTTTACTCTATTCTACTTCTATTCCTAAAGATAATTTATATAATATTTTTTTAGAAACATTATATTTAAATAACAAAACTCTATATAGTTAAGATTTGAAGTCAAAAGTTTTGTGATTAGCAACAAATGAAGAACATGTTTGGTAGTGTGAAAGGATAACGTAATGGATCAGAATTCTTCAGAAATCAGTTTTGTTTGTATATAGATTGCAGAGGTTTGTGTTGTCGTTTTCTGGTTGGTACGTGTTTCTACTTTCTTCCTCTTATTCCTCATCTTAATTGAAAGGTCAAAATTCCACACTAGTTTCCTCAACCCAATATTCTAATTATCTCTTACTTTCTGAAAAAAAAAAATATACATTTCATTTGGAAATTAATAAAGTATAGATATATTAATCTGTATTGTTTAACATTAATAAAAATGTTGGAGACGTATAAATTGGTACAGAAAACAGTCAAATAATAATAATAAAAAGATTGTGAAATATTAGAAATCCATCTTCGACTGGAATGCAGGGCATGGAGAGAGAGAGAGAAAGAAAGTATAAAGATGTAAGACAAGGAATATTTTAACTCATGAATAACTCTTTTTTTTTGTTTTATTAACTTTAATATCAAATATAAAAGATTATGTGCTTTGAAATTTAATAAAAAAATATTGAATGGAAAATATGAGATTAAAAAAATATCAGTGATGACAATTTTAGTATAATAATTTGGTAAAAATATTTCTACTTTCTTTATAATATGACAATTATTAAATAATTAATTTTTTAACTTAAAATATAAACTACGTAATAAAAAATATACTGATTACAATATTAAGAGTTATTTAAATTTAAAAATATGAAATAAATAATGAACAATATATTATTATCTAATAACTTTGATTAGATCAATTCCTTATATTTTTAAGTTTTGTAAGAATCTTTAAAAAAAAATAGAAAAATACAACAAACGTAATAAAATGTTGAGCTATAAAATACTGTATCACCACTTATAAACCTTATCATATAGAACATTCTTGATAACCTTAATTAAAATCAAATATAGAAAAAGGAACAAGATTATCTAAAGAACTTATAATTCAAGATGAAGAAAAAAATGTTGTTGTTATCTATGATATGATTTACTTAAACTATTGTTTCAATAAACTAATTCAAGAAAGTATTTTTCTAATTTATAGAGATCATCTTAATATTTAGAAATTATTCGAAACTTCTTTCAAAATCCTTGGTCAAAAGATTGATTGACATAATTTTTATAGTCAGTTTTAATGAATTAAATTTTAATTCATTTAAATTGTTTCGATGTTGATTTTTAATCCATTAAAATATGTTTTAAATAAATTAAAATATCATTTTAATCTATTAAAACATTTTAATTAGACTTTCAAATGTTTAAGTAAATTTAATCAATTAATATGCCCTTTAAATTGGTTACAAGGTGAATTTTGCAAATCCATCCATTAAGTTTAAGAACATTTCTATATATTAAGATACTTTTTAAACTTAACATTTCACGCAAGAGTAAAACACTTCCAAATGAATTACTAAGATTAAGAAAAAGAATTTATTTAAAACATATTTAAATCTCAAATTACAGTCTAAATATAAGATTAACATTTTTCACATTTACATTGAAAGTGTAAGTGTAAAAGATGTTAACATAAGATATTGTGCTTGAAAAATATTAAATCTTTAATCATGAAAGAAAAAAATCTTTAAATTTCAAATTTATATATCAACATAAGCACGAGTATAGATTCAGGAGTCTTGTCCAAGACACCGATGATTATGATGAAATAAATAATATCATGTTTTGATGCGTTAACAAAAATACCTAGTGTTCTACAAATAACATAAGTCTATATGTTTGGTTTGCTATATGTAATATTAAATGTAATTTAAATGAAGACTAGACATACAAAGATCAAACAAGTCTAAAAAAGTGAAGGACATAAGTATGTGAAGATCGGAAGAAATCCAACAAAGCATTATGCAAGTTTGTGAAGATCAGACGAAGTCCAACAAAACACCATATGCGAGTATTTAAAGAAAAAATGAAGTCCAAAGAAGTGCTAGACACAAGAAACAAGGATTCCACAAAGACATGAAACAATCATTAAAGAAAATAAATAATACTATATAATAGAAGAAGTCTTATAAATGAAGGCAAGATGCATAATCAAAATGTGAGAATGACTATATTTGAAGGAAATTGAATCATAATTTTCAAAGATGAATATGACAAAGCAAACCAACCCTTTGAGCTTGTATGCTCAATATGGTGTTGTCAAAAAGATAGAAGAATATGTAAAATAAAAGGTGTCATTTCCCATATATGTTAAGTGTAATAATGGTTTAAGGACGACTTCACAAATGATCAAGAAAAAAATATACAATCTACAATAATCCTTTTTAAAAAGTTTTTAAATGGAAAGAAAGTCATTCAAAAGAAAAAAAATGAATGAAATATGCGTGATTTATATTACATGCAAAAGACATTGTAAAAGATTGTCTAATAGGCTTTACAGTGAAATTTTCTCTACAAGAGTTAAATAAATAATTGCACTTTAACTAAGAATGATAGTTTTTTTGTTTAATGATATATGTTTGATCCAACAATTAATAGAGTTAAAAGTCACAAGTTCAATTTTTAATGAAACAATTGTGCATGAGGAGATTGTTGTGAGTTGCATCAATTATCCTGTGCAGATAAACTAGGTGAGTCAAGTCATAATCAAAGAATTTGATACTTGTGGGACAATTTCATGGGAGAGAGCGTTACAAGGTACATAAATTATCCTCTGGTGTAAGTTTAACAGATCAAGTTATAATGGAATGATAGTATTTAAATTGTTATTCTTCTAATTATAAAGAATTACACCTTAGTCAAGATTTATAATTTTTAATATAATAATAAGCATTTAATCTAATAATGCTATTTTGTTATGTATTGAACAATAATAGAAAAACTCAACTAAATATCAATCAAAAGAATTTGATTATTAGTAAGACATTTCCATAAAAAATATTATTACCGATAGATAGATTATTTCCTAATAAGAGTTTAATCAGTCAATTCACAATCTAATAATAGGATTTGAAATGTTATGTTCTTAATTAGAAAAATATATATCTTAACTAAGAAATATAATTTTTAATATAATAATAAATGTTTGATTCAACAATATTCACAATTTTCATATCTTAAACAAAAATAAAATAAATCAACAACTAGTTCATTGAAATATCAATAACAACGTCAATAATACTTTTATTAGTCGAGAAACAGAGGTATCATTCTTAATATAAAACTTTTTTTATGGAAAAATTTTGACTATAATGATAAGAGTCACTTTAAAGTGACAATAAAAAATATTTTAAACATTTATCAAAACAAATAAATTAGATATAAATGAAGACAGCTTTAAGATATACATTAAGTGAAATTTAAAAGATGTTGATTAGAAGAAGAGATAAACACAGGATGATTAGAAAGTTGAAAGATTTAATGCAATCTTTCAAAGACAATGGAAAGGACAAAATAATGAAGAAAGAGAGAGTAAATGATAGATCAAACCACCTCGAAAGATTCCACCCTTTCACCTCCTCTCTAACAGGTAACTAACACTTGTAAGAAGGACACGAGTTCCTTGATTGGCTAGTCAAGCAAGGAAATTTCTGGAGAGCTATTACTAAATATTCCAAAACGATTTTTCTTACCATTAAATGTTTTAGAATCCTTAAAAAAATGAAACATTGACAAACCTATGATATTTTCAAGAAAATCCTAAAAATTCCTCATTAAAAACATTTGGTACTGTCTCACAAATAATTTACTCATAAAAATACCATATAAAACCATTATTATGAGCTCGAACCTATGTTCTTCTATAAATAATCTTAACATCATATATGTAATAACTGACATTAACTTGACGTGATATATATAATATCAACATTACACTAAATTATTATTATTATTACTATTATTATTCTTATTATATAATATCTAATGTCGCACTAAGTTATTTTAATTTCGACTTCGCTTGAAGTCATAAACAAAATTAATCACTTAAAGATTCAAAACTCTATTAAAACTATCATTTCAAATATATTGTTCACTTATTTAAACTACTTTCAAATCAGATTCTGAAATCGTGAGCTTATATACCCATCCTTATCCATATATTCAAAACATAACTCGAAAATTCTATAAATTAATTATTATTAATATTTCAGCTGATAGCATATTTCTAGTCATTCCTCTAGACAGTGCTTTACTCATTCCTATAGATATAGATAAGCAATTTCACCTCATTAAGAACTAACCCAAAGATGTTTAATTTTCTGTAAGAGTGATAACTTTTTAAAGATTCAAATGCAACCTTTTTTTTTTTAAATAAATAATCATATAAAATATATGTCAAATTTATTCTTTTAACTGTCCCGTGAAAAGCAGGAGTGGCAGGACAAGTTCTAACCAAAACAAGGATAAGTTTCAATATCAGCAATGAATGTTGACCTTATTTATCTTTCTATCAATAATTACTGAACAAAACAACTAGAAATATCCATCACCAATCATGGTTGAAACTTGAAACTCCTTCAACTGCCTCCAGCAAGGTAAATAAACATGATCCAACCAATCGAAACATGGCTTCGGACAATCTCTAATCTCTCTACAGTACCAAATACAAAAGAAATGCTCACCATAAAAATCTCTCCTACCAAAGGCCAATATTTGATAAATCACTTCAATTTACATTTTACCTGCATCATGCCACATCCTAACGTACCTACCACACAAAACCTAAAGTGTTTGTACAAAGCCAGAATGAAGCAATAGTGGGATATCCAAGGCAGGTATTATTGATCCTCTCACATACAATAGATCCCCCCACTGTCTAAGATATAGTCATTTCTGTAGTTTCAGGATGTCCTATCTGATGATGTTTGATCATTTTTATCAGAATTGAGATTGATATTGGATTGTGATTTGTCAGCTGATGCCACATCATCATGCTGATTCTCTTCTTTCTTTGAATTCAGAAACCGACCACCACATCCTCTCGGTCTTCTCAGTGCGTGCATGTGTCGAGATTCATGCAAGTATGGCTGCAACATTTATTACAAGACAAGTACAAGTAAGTACCTCTGGAGAGGAAGTGAAGCAAGAAGCTCACCACAATAACACAACTTTTGGTGTCATTAGAACGAAATATAAACAAGCAGAGAATGATATACCTTCCTATTTCTTATAGCTTTATTTTCTGATTCAGCTTTAGCACGGGATTGTCTACGTCTCAATATACCGTGATATTGTTTTGCATTGACAAACACAGGCTCCTCCACTGCATCAGTTGGCAGAGGGACACCAGCTTGCTGAATTCCCATTAACTGAAGATGGACCTGGAACAGGACATGGTTCAATAATTGGAGAATAACAAAAGGATACAAGAAGACACTAGAATATTAACAGAATCAACAGGAAAAAATTAGAGCAAACCATTGGCTGTCCACTATAGGCTTGTGGGGGATAAGGTTGAGTGTCATAGGGAGCAAAGATGCTTCTATAATAAGGATCTGGATATGGATACACAGGTGGTACCTTCAATTATACAAGAAAGTAACATAAATCAGTAACATGCATAAAACATTTTCATTCTAAAATAATCCAAGAACAGTACTGGCACAACCGGTGATTCGGGACATACTTGAATATCATGTCTAAATAAAAAGTAACACCAGCATTCCCTCAACATCCATGACAAAAAAACTATGGTTTCTTCAAAATCAACCTTAATCCCCAAACACAACCGCTAAAGAAAACTAATGTATAAGAAAAACTTCACATTGCATAATTATTTGCCAGTCCAGAAGCCTTGAGTCTTCTGTTAACTATGACAAGATTGAGAAATCTATGGCATCCAGAAATCTTTTCATATGATAGCTGCTTTGAAATCAGCTTGTTGTAGCACATTGGGAATGCTCACCTTCATGGATAAAACGTAAATGTAAAAATGTCAATTTATTCATGAATTAGAGGAAGAATAAACCTGGGGAAAATTTTCATCATGATTTGCTAATATTCAGAGTCAATTTGCATCAATGACAAAACAACGGCAATGTGTGTCTATCTTATACCTACAACAGGCAAGACACATTGGTTGTATCTAATGGCTATGGCCTATACAAATACAAACCATTCCTTAGTATCTCTGGAATTAATTAAACATTATGATGGTGATTCAATGTGGACTGATGATGTCAAATAATTGAAGAAACATGTATCTTTTAAGACAATCAGAAGAAAACACAACGAGACATGAAGTTCTTACCATTGCATGCCCAGCTCCAAGCTGGCCAGGTGTTGTATACTGTACATTGACATTCTGGGTACTAATACCGGAATCAGAAATTCCATTTGCAGAAGGGGACTGCACTTGGGATTCTGACTGGTGCTGCCCTTCATCTTCATTATCTGCATAAACATTTTGGTACATAAGTCCAGACAGTAATTTATTCTCGGAATAGAGTGAAGGAACAAGTAAAATGCTTCAATTTAAGGAAAACACGATAGTTCCAATAGGAATAATAGCAAAAGCATCTATCATAAACGGAACACAAACTCCAGATTTATGTTGAGTTTGTAAATACAGAAGAAACAGATATTGTAAAAAGCATTAGTTGAAGTGAACTTTTCTACCCAATATGCTAAACATGTGAGAGCTTATAATTTCATTCTTTTCATCTCAAATTAATGCGCACATTTTTGGTAGAGGACAATTTCCTCTGCTACTTAAAGAGGATTTTGCTACAAACTCCTATACACTAACTGCCTTTACAAATCTTTAAAAAATTAACTTGAATGAGGGAAAATTCAATAAATCACTCAAGAAAACAGATAATTATAAACAAAGTTGGAAAAGAAAATACAAAGGAGAAGGGAAAAGCATAATTTATTCATAAATACTTCTCACCAAATGAAAAAAGCAGTAGTCTAAACCACCAGCATAAAAAACCAGATGAGAATAACTGAATTTGCAAATTTGCAACTATTGTATTATGGGAGGAAGTGAATCGAGTATCATTAAATATTCTCAAGCAACATATACAAAAGATTCTTGATTTCTTAGAAAGTTAGAATGCGAAGGAGTCTAACAGTCGAAGAGACGGCTTTAAGGGGGAACTGATATTTTCACCCAATACCAGGAAATGAATAAAGCAGAAATAAAAATAGGTGAGTAATTACAATATGTAGATGGATATGAATAATATCTAAAAGCTAACATAGTCTAAACCCCTTCACAATCCGCACCCTCCAGTGAGGCAGAGTGAGGAAAACGTCAAATAGACATTTAGGCTTCACTTGTTCCAGGCATCAGTATTAGAGTATGTACAATGCATGAATAAATTCATAATCCTAACAATTTACCATTTTCACATGATAAAGTTTTAGAATCTAGAATGCACACTGGAGTTGCGGAGGGAAGGTTCTATTCTAATAAACAACAAAGCATTAATAATATATTAACAGTTTAAATATGCTTTTAGCCCCTCAAATTTTTTGAATTCCAAATTTAAAATTGATCATTTTAGACCCTGCAATTTGAAAAATGTTTCTTTTGGTTCATCTGCCATAAATATCATAAAATATTTAACTTATATAACTAATAATTACAAGTTGCTATATGACAACCTATTTTGATTTTGCATTTTTATCATTAAATACACAAGCACATGTTTATTTTTCTTTTAAAGTATTCCTTGCGACAATATTTATGTATAAGACATTTGGGCCAAGGAACTAAACAAGCTTTTCTCAAATTACAAGGACTAAAAATATTAATTTTAATTTTGAAGAACCAAAAATAAACTTAACTCAAATTTGAGGGACTAAAAATATATTTAGCCGTATAGACAGAAAGGTGGCCAGCGCAGGAGTTAGTTAAAAACAAAGTTAAGGGAATAGATACTTACAGGACTTACTAAAAGACAAATTATCATTTTTATGAAAATAAAGATCTTAACTTTTTGTTTCTGAGAATTATCATTTTTTCTTTAAGAAAGGTATTTTTACTGTTTTTATTATTTTCACAAAAGAATAATTCCATGACAAAAAACAATATTAAAGACAAATTATTGCACTCACAACAGTAATTATTCATCTTTCCCATTCTCAACTTATCTAATTTATGTTTGAGTAGAAACTTTTCCATTAACAATTCCTTAGACAGACGATCTATTGTTTGTAACAATTCCATTAGACACAAAACCACCAATGATATTGCTCCGTATGTTGTTAACTAAATTTGGGACATGCGGTCAATCCACTCGTCATAAATGGAAAATTTACAAATAATAAATTGCACCAAGAACTTTGTTCATGTAAAATACCAGTAAGGTTGTGAGCAGAGGTCATGTTTGGAGAAGGGCGTAACACTGTCCAAACCTGGAACCAGAACAGAAGTTGTAGACAGAAGTTAGGAGTATTACAGCCACATGCAACATAGATAAAACAGAGTAACAGAAACTGAAACGAAAACCAAAACAGAAACAGTATACACAGAAACAGTATACACGATTCATAGTTCTTCAACTGAACTTACATATTGGCTATACCATAAAGAGAGGCAAAAACACATAGCAGAGATGGATGTACTATAGAGATCACATCACAAATAAGAGAAGATAAAACTAATTTTCTACTATTTTGTTCACTGGCTCTTACAGCACGAGTAGAAGGAATAAAAATATACCGAAAACTCAACCATGAAACATAAAATCTCAAATAAAGTGATAACAGAACATCTCTGAATACCATGCTAAACAAGAGAATTTCCCCAAACCAAGCCAACCAAGAATTCCAAAATTGCATGCAAAACCGGTGAGAGTGAGAAAATAGCAGTTGGGGTTGTTACAGAGCACCCACAAGCTCAAGATAAAATCTTTCAAACAGAAACAACCAAAATCACATGTCAACCCCAATAAATTCACTTCTTTGTTCTGATTACACATGAGTGATATCCGCGAAAATTAAAAACTAAGAAACAGTAATTGGTGGGAGAAATAAGGCGAACAGAAAAATCGAAAAGCGGAAAACGGAATTTGGTCGAGGGAAGAAAAATTAGGGTTTAGGAATTGGAAATTAACCTTGCAGGAGTTGAATTATTGTGGTGGAGAAAGTGGGTGCGAGTTGTGTAAGAAGAATGTGGTGTGGTGTGTTGCGTAGCGTTTGTGGGTACACAGCTACTACGCTGGACCCTCCCTATCCACACACCAAATCCTGCTGCATCTTTCTTTTCCTTCCAATTCCACACAGATACTTCCTTTCCTTTCTCTTCTCTATGTGTGGTTGGATCTTCCCCAACAATATTCTCTACAAACTTCTCAACTTTTTTTTTTATTATTACAAAAAAATCCTTATATTACAAAATAAACAAATATTTAAATTTAAATATTTTCTTTCTTTTTATAATAAATTATGTAATTTTTCTATTATTATAACTTAATTAGTAACATAAGATTTATCATAGCTCCAATATCTTGGCCAAATAAATGAACGAGACTTCATTTACTTGTTTTATAAAACTCCAACCAGTCCAAACTCACATTTACATTTAAATGTATTTGATCTTGTTTGACTTTACTTGATCAATTTAAAACTCACTGACCTAATTGATTTAGTCCATACCTTTTAGTTTATAAATAAATAAATAAATATATATATATATATATATAAGAATTATATTATAATAATGTTTTGAAGTTTAAAATTATAGAATCAAATTTTAATATATTCATTATTATTTTATATATTAGAACTTTGATATAAAAAAAGCGATATGTTATGAGATATATATATATATATATATATATATATATATATATATATATATATATATATATAATAGTTTTATTCTTAATTCCACGATTCGACCATTAATTTCATGTCTTTTCACATCAATTTTTGTTGACAATTTAACATTTAATTTTTTTATTAATTATATCTAGTTGTAACTATTATTGAAATACATCTGGTCCGCCAAGTATATAATTATGTTTTTTATATAGTTTTTACTTAAAGAATATCTAGGGATTAAATTTGCTTCTGTTAATAAAATCCTTATTTGATGAAAATTAAATAGTTATTATAGATAGATATTTATTTCGATACTAATAATATATGGATTATGCTAACAAATAAATCAATTTGCTGAAAAAAAAATTATTTATATAATTTCTATTACTATAGAAAGAATTTTTCATCAGCGTGAATAACTTTAAAAAATGTTAAATATTGGTTTATGGTAATTGATATTTAAAAAGTGTAAAAACATAAAGGTTAGTATTTTCCTTACAAATTAGACAGAATAGCTTAAAAAAAATTATATCATTGTTCTTTTAAAATTCGGAAAACGCAACCTAGATGTTTAGCATGTATAAAACTGATGATGTTTATTATAGTATTTCTTTCAAGAGAGAAAAATAAAAAACAATAAAATAATATTTTTTAAATTAAATTTTATTTATGCATGAGTTAAAGATAAAAAGAATTAAAAGGATACAAGAAAAATCTTTGACCGCATTAACCTATAGGTAAATTTAAGAAAATTGTTGTGTTGCGTGTTGCGGGTCACTTTTAAAGAATATAATTTTGAAATTATTACCTTTTAGTACATTCTTTATCACTTTTATCTTACACGTGGTTCAACTATAAATAATTTATTAAAAATTATCTAAACTAATCTTATTTTAATTATTTTGTTTTTAAAATATTTTATTTAATAAAGTAATTCAAATTTACTAAATTTCACTTTTTATTTAATAGAGTATTTTAATTACTATTAAACTTAAAAAAAATATTCAAATCTTATAAAAATAAAAAAATATTACAATTAGTAATATTTTGTAGGTGGTGATTTTCTTTTTAAGTTTTTTAATATTTTTTATTTTATGTTTGTAAAAACTTTTTTCAATTTACATTATTAAATGAAATTTTTTTAATTATGAAATATTAGATTGAGTCAAACTCAAAAAAATTACATTAGTTTAAGCTCATACAAGTTTGGACTTAAGTCAATATAAATTATATTCAAGTCAAGTCCATTTAAAATGTAGGTCGAGTCGAGTGGATTTAGATTTATGTTAAGATGAGTAGGTTAATATTCGGGTTGAGTTCAGTTGGCCCAAAGTCCAATTTAGATGTTTATAAACACTATAAATATATGTTATACTCTTGTATTTTTCAACTTAAAAATTAATAGTGAATTGTTATTTACACAATTTTTCATACTTGTTCCTAAGTTTTCTTTAGGATAGACTTCTTTTTGACTCTTTCCGTAGTGTTGGCTTGACCTCACACTAATCTAAATCACATTGTTAATCTCAAACCAAAACATATTATAACTTCAACCATTGGTTCCACCGCCTACATCATCTTTACAAATAAAAAACAGTTAAAAAATAATGACTTACAACAAGGATGGACGACTGCTATCACGTGTTTATTATTATAGTAAATATTATTCCATAACATGGTATTTATAGTCAAAGTTCTTCAAGAGATAAGTTATTCTTATTGATTTTTTTTTTTTAATCAAGTGATGTATACATAAAATTTAAATGTCTTGAATGTGTTTGACAAATCATTTTGAGTATATATGTGGTTGTTTTGGTTCAGAAATTTGTTTTTGCTTGAAGCATCATTTGTTGTGATTTAGGTATTTATTAATAAAATTGTATAAGTTTTATCTTTATTAAGTCTTTATGATCAAAATGTCACGTGTTTCTTAACTTCTCACCAACTTTAATGGTATGTTTTTGTAAACTTGAATGGTTTGTGTTTGTAAACCTTAAGTAAACTTCAAGTGTATTTGAAAATGCTGAGTTAGTTTATTTTTATTTTGTTTATTATAAACTAAGTGTGTTTTTTAACTTGTAATTTAACTTCTATTACTTATTATCAAATCATTAACAAGTATTATAAAGTTAAGTTTATGTCTGGTAGTTTTGTTTAGAATTTCCAAATTCTATAAGTTTCAATTTGGTGTAATTTTGATGGTTATTAAGTTTGTACTGAAAAAATTATTAGAAACAAAATACATAATATTTTTTAATGCAGAATTAAATTTAGACAATACTACGTGTCTATGGAACTGTGTTAAAAAGATACATCTTAATTAAAAGAAATATAAATCATAAAAATATCAATGTTCAATTCATCTAAATTGTTTGGATTTGTTTTTACTATTAAGTATGATAAATACATGATTACCATATTTTAATTTAAATTCGTTACGTGAATAGGTGACATATCACAGAATACTTAATTATTGTAGCGAACATTAATATTGGTAAAAATTACCTTGATACTAAATATCTTGAAGGTAAGTACATAATAAATTATTTATTATGTTTGTGTTACATTTTGATAAATAAAAAATTGATTTTATACTTTAAATAGAAAAGAAATATTAATTCCTTTTATGAATTTAGTGAGTCTGAGTTAATTTTTAGAATAATAGAAGATGATATTTTAAAAAATATTGAAAAAATAATAATGTTGTTAGTATTTAATAATGATTAGAAATAGATGTTCATTAATACAACAATTATTGGTTCTTCTTGTGTATCATCTGACTTGGACTACGCTTCTCAATTAAAGAGGCAAATTAAAATGATAATTTTATTTTTATTTATAAGTGCGTATTTAGAACCTCACATTCAAATACTTTCATCTTAAGTTAATCATCAATTTGTATTTTATATTTATTTTTCACTTAATCCGGTATGAAACTAAACCTACATTATGTAGGTTGAAGATATAAAGTAGTTGAAAAAAATATCTTTATTTATATTATTTTATTAATTTTTTAAAATCATTATCATATTAAATACTTTAAGAAGAGTAAACTAAAATTTCCCTACTACCAAATAATTAATGTAGTAAAACTAAAATGCAAGGTTGAAGAGATATTTACTTAAAAGTAGAGATGTGATTATATGGTGATCCAGTAATTTATTTATGACAAAATAATTGATGTAAAATTTTAAGTATGGATTATGATTATATTTCTTAATATTAATTATTATTTAACATTTAATGTTTCGTGTATTGTATTCCTCACTAATCTTAACATGTTTTATTATTTCTTTTAATAAAATTTCAGGTTTTCTATTTATTAATTTACTTTTTAGTTTTTTTTTTAATAATTTTTTGTATTATTCAACAGGCAGACCAGCCCATTGGTTTATGGGCTAAGGAGTCACTAAATCAAAGCTCATTTCTTTTAGCAAGTGAATATAGGCGTCTACTTTATGCACCCGACAAATTATTTCCTGCACCTAAAAATTTCAATATACTTAACGTGAGAGATACAAATGATAGAAAAGTAGTTGCATAATAAAAAAGTAAGAAAAATAATTATGGTATGGTTTTTTTAATTTTTTTATTATTTATTTTACAACTTATAAAATATTTTTCATTATATTATTAATAATTTAAATCATATAGAAGAATATTGTTTGCAAATAATTTTCCGGAGTCAATCAGACTTAAAAATATTAGTAGCAAATATTAAAAAAATAAAAATATTAGTTTTTTTAAATAATATTAAATAATAGAAATGTATTTTATTTATTGCGTTTATTTTCACTGTAATTATATAATATATTTAGATAAAATTATCCATAAGAACCTCTCAAAGAGAAAAAGAAAAGGAAAATATAAAAAAGTTTTTCATAAATTAAAATTAATTTATATAGCTATATAATGTGTTATATATGCACATAGTATTTAATTACACTTTCAAATATTACCTTCTTGTTTAGTTACTACAAATTTTCACTTTACAGAAACCAAATGATGAGTTGAGAGACTATTTACAATAAGAAGTTATTTAATTACTCCTAATATACTATTTAGTTACTCATCTTCTCTCGTTCTTTCTTCTTTCTTGCAATATAGAAAAATAGCTATTATGCACTATGTGCCTTCATTGTGTAGTTTTCTTTTGATTATTTGGCATTAGAGAGAATTGTTAGTAAAATAAACTGAGAGAAATCTTGGCACACCCATGTTCTCTCCAACCAAAATTCTTTGCCCTAACAATATTTCAAAACCCACCAAAGCAAGTGAAGGAATGGAAGGTTGAGTTAGTTCCAAAGTTGGTGGATCTGCAAATGATAAAAAGCAAAAACATCATCAATATCAATAAACCAACCAACACAAAGTATATATCCTTCCATGCACACAAAACAAGGAAACATCATGAAGGTTTAGAAATGCATGCTACCTTTAATTCTACCTTTTGCATGTGTTATATAATCATCACCATGAGGCTTCTACAACAAATTTATGCATGCATCATCTCCAATTCAAGAGTTAAATTATAAAGTTTTATTTTATTCTATCATTTCTAATACAAAGTTTAGATTATGAAATTTTATTTTATTTCATGTGATTTTTATTGCACTCCAACATTTTAAAAGCGTTTTTACAACTTTTACTTTAATACAATATTTTATAAAATATACATTTTAATAATTTTTTATTTATATTTTTAACCTATTAGAACTTGAAAAAAATAACTTATTTATATAGTTTAATTTTTTTTTGTTTAAAATTTAAAGTATTAAACTTTGTATTATAAAACTTAAACTTTAACTTATAACCTTATTATGAAAAAAATACTTAATAAAAGCCATCATTGCATATTTGAATATTTGGTTTTTACTTTTGCATTAACACAAACACACATGACAAACGAAGGCCAACTAGAGGATTCTCTTTTAATCAATTTCATTGTTGAATACAGTTAACATGCACCGAATTATTATATGTACTAATATATATATATATATATA